>JAEIGA010005897.1_pt1 | contig 18639 bp, 21 predicted proteins | sample 9270691 | NCBI WGS metagenome assembly JAEIGA01 (sample SAMN17057246, study PRJNA624740) | gut metagenome | biome: biome; isolation source: fecal sample | host: Bos grunniens | place: China: Xizang | collected 2019
AGGATGGTTTCCATACCATCAGCCACAACTTCTTCCAGCGCGGTGTCATAGTCAAGTTTTCTCTTGCCGTTCATCTTATCAGCCACAAGGGAACTCACGCTACCCTTGAAGCCTGCGTGGGAGAAGACCAGCTTGGAAATCTTGGTGAAGTGTTCAGGAGACCACTGTCTCATAAAGTGGGTCAGCTCGTGGGCAACTGTGAAGAGCATCGTTCCCTGGAAGTCATTGCCTGCGAACAGGTCGATGTAGATCTCGCCTGTCTTGGGATCGTAGAAGCCGTTGGGGTTACCTTCGGTCACCTCGCCGTTCTCATCCAGGTAGTATCTCGTGCCGTTCTCTTCCCAGCTCTCAAAGACATTGAAGCGGACACCCATCATCTTGGACATCTTCTCCATAAACTCGATGCCGGTAGTCTGCATCTCATTCAGAACTCTGCCGTCCTGTTTCAGGTAGGTTCTGATATCAGTTGCATTACCGTCCTTGTCTCGGTAGAAGACACCCTTCTCGCCCGGAGCTTTCCTTGCTCTCGCCTTTGCCTTATCAGCCGTATCCTTAACGGAGCGGTACTGCTCACCAAGGCCATAGGCATAGTTTCTCTGCTCCTTGGTAAGCTCAGAAGCAAGAGCATTCTCACCGGTCAGCTCGGACCTATCGATGCCGTAGAAGCCGTAGGTGTAAGCCTGTGCAATGCCTCTAGCGAAGACTTCAGCCTTACTGCCGTCATCATACTTGGCGATCAACTTATTGGCGTTCTCTGCGCTGATGTTGTCACCCAGGTTGGCAATAGCCTCGTAGACGAGAGCATCATTGTTGGATGCAAAGGACACGCTCTTTGCATCGATGGTTGTTCCGTCAGCCAGCTCAAGAAGCATCTTGCCCCTGCTGATAGCGGATACACCCTTGATGTCAATCTCGTCACCAGTTTCGGTATTGATAGCCCTACCCTTATCGGATACCTCATACTTGCCGGTAGGAGTGAACTGTCCGGCGGTGGTATTCTTCCTGATGGTTTCCTTAATCGCATTGTTGATCTTGCCTACAGTGATACCACTTTGGAAGCTACGGATGTTCTGACTACGCTGTCCCATAGTGGACAGTTCGTTGGTCACAATGTTGGAGATGGCATCGCTGACAACCTTGTTGCCCTCTACGGACTTCAGGAGCTTTGCCTGTGCCTTGGTCAGCTCTTTGCCGTTGTATCTAGCCACCAGTGCAGAGGCAATGTCACTTGCCGTCTCAGCATTGAAGCCTTTTCTCTGCAGGCTCTTGGCGATGTCTGCCTGGTTAGCGGATGCATTGGCGAGGTTGTTAGCGGTCTGTACTGTGTTATACAGCTTGCCAACCTTAACAGCGTTGTTGGCGTTCTTGATCGCTGCACCGACCTTGCCAATACCACTGCCTGTGGCAACCTTGCTGGATACATTACCTGCCTGCTTGATGAGGCTTGCCTTCATTTTATCCTCGGAGACACCTGCAACCTGATTGGCGAGGTTCTTCAGGGCATCCACACCACCGTCTGCGTTCATAATAGAACTGCCGGGATTATAATTGGATGCATAGGTTTGGTATGCGGTTTGGGGACCAGCGTGAACAGCACCAGACACAAAGCCACCAAGCATATCGAAAGCCATATCTTCCCACAGCTCAGTCCATGCTTTCTTCTTTGCTTCTTCTTCACTTAGCCCGGCATTCATATATGCCTGTACACGGATATAGAAGTTGCTCTTATCGCCAATGATTACATTGTCGGCAACATTACTAAGGAAATTGGTGACACCTTCCTCCAAGCCTTCGGCAGCACCCTGCTTAAGAAGGTTTAGCAAAAGTGCTTTGACTGTTTGGGAAGAGCCAATTTTCATTAGGTTGTCGATACCAATCATTTCTGCTAGAGCTTCAGCAGTACCAACGGCAGTACCATAAAGCACCGCACCCTCTCCGGTTACGCCACGGCTAACGGCATCATCCACGCCAGAGGCAGCAGCGGAACCGAAGAAGCTGATAAGTGCCTGTGCGCTACCACCAGTGTAGGCAGCAACAGAGCTTTGAGCGATACTTGTGCCTAGTCCGTATACATCGCCCAAACCCTTACCGCCAATGATAGGGATATCATCGTTCAGCGTTCCGTTCTTGTTAAGGTGTTCGGTAATACCACCTGTAACCTCCTGAGAATACTCAAACGGAGTGATATTGCCGTCAGTTTCCGGGACATAGCCAAGTGTATCTTGGGCGATTAAATCGCCAAGATAGTCAGCCATACCAAGAGGGGATGTGAGAATCGCACCTACTGTATGTGCAGCTCCTGCACCAAAGTTGTCCGTTGCCCAATTCCGAATATCTTCTCGCTCGGCATTCTCGTACTGAGTGTTGAGCATATTATTGACCGCATAAGCGTACTCTGCTGCCTTTGCCCTGCTGGATCTCCACAGGTATCCATAGGTGTCCTGCTGTTCCTCAGTCCACCTCTCATTAGGCTTTTGCATATCGCTCTCCCAGTCACGATAACCCTGTCTAACGGTTTCCGTGGTATGGACTGGCAGAGAAGTGTCCTGCCCAACATCACCAAGGTACCCAAGCATCTTCTCCCACCAAGGCTTTTCTTCTTCGGCTTGAGCCTTGTTCTGAGCGATCCTGTCCTGAGTTGCGACATAGTCACCCCATCCTGCTTTGCCCTCTGCCTGGTGCTTTGTGGGGTCATATCCTCCGGTAAGCTCCGTCCACCTCTTAGCATCTGCCTTCGCTTGCTCAACGGCAGCTTTGTAGGCAACCTCATCCTTGAACTGGGAGTAGTATTTGCGGCTCTTAAACGCATAGTTCTTGGCATCGGACAAAGCAGATACAACAGAGTCTATGACGGAAATAGCCTCGCTGTTCCCTGCGAACTGTTTTCTCCAACCATCAGCCTGTGCAAGAAGGGCGGATATCTCCTCAAAACTGGACTTATACGCCTTCTCATCGTGCCATTTTTGGGTGTTCCTCTGAACGGATCTTATGATATTCTCGCTAGAGGTTAACCAGCCATCCACCGTGTTGGCTTTTTGCTGTTTAGTCCACTCGCTGAATGACTGCTTGCCACCTTTGGTGCTGTCAGCACTAGAACTGGAGGAAGACTTTTTCTTCTCTTCCTCCTTCTTCTTTTGCTGTTTAGTCCACTCGCTAAATGACATAGTATCCCTCCTAATTATTGAGTTGCATATTTTACATAAGCCTTCAGATATGCCTCATAGCTTGAGTACGCCGTAACCTCTGTTCCACCCTGGCCTGTCTGGTTATAGGCGGACTTACGCCTTTGCCATTCGCTTTTTGTCATCAAGCCGCCAACGGACTGACCCTTAGACTTGAGGTAGGAACACGCCTCGCTGTAAGTGGAGCCGGTGAAGCTACCGCCACCGCCACCCTTGCCAGACTGATAGTCTGCCCAAGCAGCTTTACTCTTCGGTCCCCATTTGCCATCGACCTCAATATCATAGCCAGCAGCCACCAGTTCACGCTGTTTCTTTGCGGCTTCTTCATCGTATTTCAAGCCACCGCCGCCGGAGCCACCAGAGGAGCTACCACCACCAGAAGAACCGCCGGAAGAGCTACCGCCACTCTTGACACCATTCGTCTGGTTGAACTGGCGAACGGCCTCATCGAACTGTGCCTGCCACTGCTCATCAGCGGTCTTGTCACGCTCCTGCTGATAGCGGAAGCTCTGATCGTCTGCCCACTTTTGGTACTCCTGCTCAGCCTTGTATCTGGAATCATCCGTCATGCGGTCAAGATCGGTGTAGTAGTCGGACATCTGGTCACGATGTCTGCCGTAGTCCCGGTCTTCCATACCTGCAATAAGGGAAGCCTGATTGTACAGGGCATCGCCTTCAGCGTTGTACTGGTTGAGAGCAAGCTGATACAGCTCCGGGATCTTATCGTTCAGATTCTGAAGGTAGCCCTGATATGCCTGCTGACCAACACTCTGTGCATAGGAGTTGCCGTAGCCACCGGTCATAGCCTGTGCCTGACCCATAGTGTCCATCATAGCCATTTTGCCCTGGGTGGTGTACTGATCCTTGTACTGCTGATACAGGGCATCTGCGTTCATATCATAGGAGAACTTCTCTCGGTTGTTAATCTGATTGATGATATCGGTGAGCTGACTCTGCCACGGAGAGGTGTACTCACCAGGCTTATTGGCAAGCTGTTGCTGGAGCAAAGCCTCTGCCTGCTTGACCGTGTCAGAGGGAGCGTAGGGCGTGTATTCAAATTTGGGAGCCTCGGTTGCTTCAGGTACAGTAGCTTCAGGTGTAGTAGCTCCATCTGTCGCTGTGCCGGATGTGCCGGTCAGCTTTCCCCATGTGTTGGTTCCCACGATACCATCTACGGCAAGGCCGTTCTTCTGCTGATAGTCCTTAACCGCTGACAGAGTTGCAGGACCGAAACTACCATCTTCCGCAAGGCTGTAGCCATTTTGGTTGAGCAGTTTCTGCAACTCAAGAACATCATCGCCCTTGGAGCCTTGCCGAAGGTTGTTTGCGCTTGTTACTGCCATAGTTTTTTCCTCCTTAAAGTTTTAGACTTCTCCAATCGCTCCAATTGGAGTACCATTGGATTCGATACATAGGGTTTCTGTTGGTGTCAACAGGAAGTGCAAGCTGGAACTTAACACTACCTCCAACATTTCCGCTCATCTGTATCAGAACACCATTGCTCATAATAGTATTGCCGTTGACTATGAGTGCAGCACTATCAGTCACGATGTATATGCCGTTAGCCAAACTGTTAGCATTCCAAGAACCCTTGAGCTGGTCACGAGGAATCGGCATTGTGGAGTCGAGAGGGATCTCGTTTCCTGTTGCATCGAACACGGATAGACCGCCTCTGGCTTTGGTTCGCCAGTAGACATCAAAGATGTCTGCACCTGTAGAATAGCCACCAAGAGCCATACTCTTGCCGCCAGCAGGTCTGTCCATATACACTTCGTCACTAGGAAGAGAAAATGTAATAGGATTGGAATCAAAGCCCAATTCATCAGAAGCCATGACCTGCACCTGGTAGTTGCTCTTTACATCCAAAGCTCCGTTCAGCAGAGGTGCTGTGATAACCTCGTCACTATTGGTTGTTCTGCAATCGTGGATGGTCTGCCATTCGTTGGGGTAAGATCCACCCTCTTTACGATACCTGAACTTAATCTTGCCGTAGTTGTACTGAGTTCCGTTGGAGATGACCTTGGAGTAGACAACTTTAGCCTTAATCTTCAGGTAAGTGCCGGAGTCGGTGAAGTTGGCACTCGCATCACATCTTGCAACCACGATATTGCTCTCGTTAGACTTAGCCTGCACATAAGGCTTGCTGTAGGGGAGAACATCGATCTCTCTGTAATTAGTGCCGTAGTAGCCTCTGGAGTCCCTTACTGATGCCTTTACGGACAGTTTACCTGTACTGTTCAGCACATCGGACTCGTACGGAGATGTGTAGGTGTTGCCATCGACAGTAATGTTCGTTGCAGCCACAGTAGCTTTGTACTTGGTTTCAAATTCAAGAGTGGCCTTCACCTTGCTATGACCTTGGATGTACAAGCTATTGAACGGAGACTTGAGCGAGCTTACAGGTGCAACGGACATAGTCTTCACGATAGGCTTGGTCTGCTCATTCTCAGGGACAGTAACCTTGAATGTCACCGAACTATCAGATCCTACCTTCACAGTAGCACCGCTGTCAGAATAGGTGTACAGGGTGACTTCCATGTTACCTGTGTTTCTGCTTGTTATCTGGTTTGCAACAGCCAGCGGAATGGTGTACCCACTATAGGTGTATGCCGTGGTCTTTTTGGGATAGATTGCTTCAGTGGTATAGCTCCAGTTGCCCAACTCAAACAACAGCTTATATCTGAAGAATGGGGATTGTGGAGTCCACCTGACATTGCAGTTAGATCCCAGAGTTATATTGGAAGCTTGTTCAATGGTGGATGCTCTTGCGATGGTGGTAAGGGTTAAGCTTCCTGACTTCTCGACCACACCTGCACTGATTTTCGTGTCCATCCATGTTCTTACACTTACTGTGCCGGAGCCGTCATCCTTGTGATTAACGGTTATGGTGGTGTCCAGGATGGTCTTGGTACTACGCAGCGGAAGAGTATAGCTTACTGTGTACTCAGTTTCTGCTCCTCCGTTGATGGAAATGTAGTACTTTGCCGTTCTCGTGTTCAGGTTGTGGCTGTCATTGGTCTGCGTAGACTGCCACAGAATACGCACCTTTGAGGTATTGGCTGCCGTATCGACACTACCTGCCACCTCAGTTAAGGTTAAAGTTTGGGATACAGCCATTGTTAGTCACCTCCAACCCATCTGGTCACTATGCCACCGTCACCTGAGATGGTGTCTTCATATCCACCTTCTTTTAGGCTACCTTTAATCTCCGCATGGGTGATGTACAGCTTATAGTCGCTGATATAAGCAACCTCATCGCCATTAACATCGTAGAAGGACAGCTTGTCGGCAGTAAATCTAGCGAACTTGGTGAAGACCTCAGAACCATTTCTGTCGGTGGTCTGTCCGATCTCGATACCTACGATAGCCTCGCCATCCTTGGCATACTCGATGATGCCGGAGTAGATATGACCATTTACCAAAAGCTCAGCCTTGATTTTGCCGTTCTCATCGTAGATGGTCTGAAGATCATCGATGTTCTGCTGGATCTGCTGATGGTTTGCAGAGAGCTGGTTCAAGGTATATTCGGAAAATGTGCCAAAGTCACTCTGAGCTACATACTCGCCACTCAGCTTCAGAAGGCTGTCAATCTCATCGTAGTATGCCGTGACGATGTCGGCAGACTTGATGATAAGACCCTTGATGCTGTTGAAGTTGCTGATGGGGTCGCTCTGTGAGGCTGTAGACACCGCTGTGACGGACTTTAATGTAGGGGTAGTACTGTCTAGGCTATTTAATGCCCAGTTGAGCTGTTCCACAAGCTGATGCATATAGCTCTGCATCTGCTGTAGCTTTCCAGCATCAGTAGAAGCTGTGATATTAGGGAATCTGATATCTATGCTCACGGCAGCTCACTTCCTTGCTCAATGGTCTTGGTGATGGAATATACCTTCGCTACACCGACACCCTCAATGCGGAGCTTCATATGGTCGCAACGCTTGGGTCTGATGGGGATAGAGAAGCTACGCAGATTGGAGCTATAGAGAATGCACTGGCACTCCCACGCATCGTTGAAGTCATACTTGGCATAGATTCCTACCTCCGCACCGATATCCATAGACATTCTCAGCGTGATTCTAGAGATGTACTTGGCATCAGGGGATTCAAGGCCAATCTCGCCAGTTTCCACCATCCAATGCACATCGGTAAGATCCTTAGAGCCGGAACCCAGCATAGTGATAATCTTGCCGTTGCTGATGGCGTACATCTCACCACGGCAGGAGCAGAAGCTGTCTACCTGAAGGTCATCTTCCTTGTGCCACATTCCCTTTGCCACATCGTAGACGAACAGATGGTATGCACCCAGGTTATCTGCCATAGAGATGTAGTACTTATTGCCGTTAGCACCGCCCACAGCATCGCTGTATGCCTCGTTACCCATTGCATAGGATACCTCGGTGGGTAGAGAGCCATCGTAGGCACACACGCCACTCCTGGACTTGTAGAAGAGAGTCTCGTTCACGATAGCAAGGCTTCTGTCACAGCCCTTCTGCACACCACGGCAGGCGGTAGTCTGAATCTGGAAGTTGGCAGGGTAGTTGCCGTACACCTTATGGACACAGTTCTCCTTGAAGAAGAGCGGATAGCCCATGTGGGTAATAGCTCCTGTGAACTGACCATCGGTACCGCAGGAAGCGGTATAGGAGTCTGTAGCCAATCCCATAAAGCAGCTCCAGTTCTTGAAGTCACCTAGCTTGGATGCGTAGATTTCGTTGACTACCTCACCATTGGTAGCCACACCATACCTACAGCCCCACAGGCGGTTCTCAGACTCGATGACGAAGTCGAGGTTAGGCATCTTCCTCTCCACCTTAATCGAACCATCAGCCATGCTCTGGTTCGTGACAGCATCAAGGATGCCAACCACAACGATGTGGTCATTGCCCTTATCCCAAATAACCATAGATGCATTCAGGTCCTGCAAGGCATCATCCTTAATGCCGGAGATGGTCACGCCATCGTACTGATTAAAGGAGGCACCGATGCCAGGACAGGAAATCTTAATGTAAGTGGTGGCAATCTGCACCCACACAGAACTCGATTTGGAGTATTGCTTTAGGGTATGCGGTGTAGAGCTTTTGTCTATCCACAGGTCGAGGTTATCAGGATCAGGAGGCTCGTTGTCCGATACGGTAATGTTCTCGTAGTCATCACCGCCAATGGTACACAGAGAGAATGTGACATCGCTTGCGGAGGTGTAGGTTGCCTCGATGTTGCCGTTATCCGTGGTGTCCAGAGTGTTGATGTACTTCTTGTCCGGCATAATGATGACATAAGCACCCATAGAGATGAGCTGCTTCGGTTCATCATTAAGACCCATCTCAACAGGGTACTCATTGACAACGAACTTGCTACCATCCACATAGCACAGGGCATCCTTGGCGATAAGACCTGTGGGTTTGTTGGTAGAGGCATACACACCGCGCTTACCTCTAGGAGATAGGACAGGATAGTGGTCAGAGGTCATATTCTTCATATCGAAGAACTCGCCATAACCGATACGCAGGTTGTGGTTATAACCCTTGAAGGTATCCACAACCTGCCTGGAGCTTTTCGGTTCTCTCAGCTTCGGATATTTCATCCTATCCCCTCCCTTAGAAGAACTTGAACTTCTTGCCCTTGGGCATATGCGTTCTGTTGTAGTAGTTCTGATAGCCTTCGTAGGCTGTGTTGAACATATCGATGGCGTTGTTGTACTTATCGTACTCGCCATTGTGGTAATCGATCTGAGCCTCCATCCACCGCAGGTATGTCTCATCATAGGGTGCCGGGATGAGAAGCTCCGTCTGAAGGTCGGTCAGGTCATCGTAGCCGGTGAAGATCACATCTTCAGCTCCCTCGTGGGTATCGATGATGTGCTTCTTCACCATAGCATCCAGTCTGGACAGCCATGCTACCTTATCGGACTCGGTGTAGGTGTTGTGCTTCAGGGAATCGATTCTGTTAATTGCCTCAATGATTTTCATTGGTGTTCCCCCTTGTTCAAAGAAAGGGAAGCTTGATGCTTCCCTTACTATTAGTCGCCCTTCTTATTAGCTTCATTGAAGAGAACGATGTTCTCCAGCATCTCTTCGGAGTGGCGAAGGACTTCAGCTACGCACTCAGGTACTTCTACCTCAACGCCACGCTTGATGAGACAGGTTCGCATATTCACGGACACGAACACATCCTCCTGGTCAGCCTTGGTTCTAGGGATGCGGATCTTGACCATCTTCTCCTTGGGAGCCTCGGTCTTCTTGGGAGCTTCGGTCTTCTTGGTTTCCTTGGTCTCAGCCATAGTTATTTCCTCCTTAAAGTGGAGAGAGGGAGGGAAGACCCCTCCCCCTCAATAGGTTTAGTTAGCTTCTGCGGTAGCAGAGAAGGTTTTGGACTTGGACTCGACACGGACGAGGTACTGAGGAATCAGCAGCTCGGCAGTCTTGATAGCCTTCCAACCCACGGAGCTTCTCTGATCCAGAGGATCAGCGGTACCGGCAGAACCCTTCTGCTTGACGATGGTCTGCAAGCCACCGCCAGTGATTTCGGTAACACCGTATGCACCATCACCGAAGACCAGAGTGCCAAAGACAGCTTCGCCCTCGACCTTGTAAATCTTAGCCTCGGAGGTCTGGACGAAGCGGATACCGGCAATCTCACCGATTTCGCCCTCGTACAGGTTGTCAGGCTTTGCATACTTGTGAGCATCGATCCACTCAGGATCACGCATCAGGTCATATGCAACATAGGGATGGATGATGGCAACATACTTGCCGTTGATGGTGGGAGCGTTCTGCGCTCTCAGTTTGGCAACAACCTGCTGCAGGACCTTGACGGTCAGCTCGCAGTCATCGGTCAGGTCTTCACGCATGGAAACAGTCTCGCCACTTGCACGAGGGCAGTAGGTGACATTGTTGCCGGTATGCAGGATGTCACGGACGATGGTGTCCAGAGTTGCACCTGCCTGACGGCCCAGCAGCTTGGTAGCCTCCAGGATGGTGTTATCCAGAGAGGTCAGCTCCAGCACATCAGACTGAGTGATGTAGTCACCGTACTGGCTGACGGTTGCCTCGATGGTGGTTACCTTCAGGCTCTTGCCATCAGGGGTCACACCTTCGGTGATGGGAGTCAGAGCCTTTGCCAGAGGTGCGAACTTACGGAACTCGATGGTCTTACCGCCGTTCTTGGGGATGGGACGCTTCTGACCGAACTGATCGTGGACCAGGGCAGCCTGTGCCTCATCGATCAGGGTCATATCGTAGAAGGTCTTCATTTCTGCGGACAGGTCTGCCAGCAGGGTGGTCTGTACGGTTGCAGCGAACAGCTGCAGGTTAATAAACAGGTTTTTCATGGTAGTTATCTCCTTTCATGATTGAGAGGAGATTAGATGCGGTTAGAATCGGATCTTCTCTCCTCTTTGGACTCTGCGGATAATCTCCGCACGATCTTCTTTGGAGAGCTGTGACACATCGCTCTTAACTACCGCTGCACTCTGGGAACTCATCCCACTCTCGTTGGGTCTTGCACCATTGGAAGCAATCTTCTTAGAGAGCTTGGACTCTACGGTCTGTGCCGTAAACTGCATAGCTCCACGAATGATATCGTCCTTGTGCAGAACCTCGTACGCAGTTCTGACATCGATATTGCTTCTCAGCAAGTCAACGAACTTGGGATTGTTCATCTCAGCCTGAAGGTCGAAGGAAGGATAGATGGTCTTGGTCTCTTCTGCCTGATTCATCCAGGCAGCATACAGCTTCTGTCCGTCTTCCTGTCTCTTCTGTGCTTCCATTTGAGCCTTGAACTCAGCGTTCTCACGCTCGATCTTCTTGAACTCCTTGAGCTGCTGCACCGTCATGCCCTTTTCAAGTGCCTCATCCTCGAAGTAGGAGTCATCCTCTTCAATGGCTTTGGTCAAGGCTTCGGTGTCGGATGCATCCACACCATGCTTCTTAGCCAGAATATCAAGGACAGGCTGAAGTGCATTGTGCTTAGCTTCAAGCTCCTTATATCCTTTGAGTCGCTTCTGGATGGTGTCCTGCATCTTAGCATCGTACAGATCCTTGTACTCGCCCTTGATGAGTGCCTCAAATTCGGCATTACGGTCAGGTGTAGCGGTTTTCTGCACCTCGGCGGCAGGTGCTTCCTCTTGGATGCCATACTTGACACCTGCGAGAGGATTGTTTTTTTCGCCCTTCGTCTGAGGCAAGGCGGCTGCCTCTGTTACGCCCTGTCCCTCTGCTGTGCCACCATCACCAGCACCTGCACCGGCACCGCCGTCTGCAAAGAGCTGGAGATTGAGCATAGGGATGAAAAAGAATTTTGTCATAGGATAGTCCTTTCTGTCCGTAAAGTGGACGAGTCTTTATTTATGTTTCGCTTCGTCATTACTGTCGCTAAATGACTGAAGCGTTACATACTGTGAATAGGTTCTCGCCAAGAGGCTGTAGCCAACCTGGGCAACGAAGAAGGTATGCAAGGTCTCCTCGTATCGCTCCGGCTTGGGTTTAGCCACGATGATGGTGTCACCCGGCTCCAGCTTGAGGTGGGGCTTCTTCTTAAGACCGCCCTCCTCATATAGGAACTGGAGTGTCTGAGCCACCGTGTAGGCGAGAATGGATGCGGCTGCACACACAATGTCCTTGCCGTGTTCAGCCTGTCCTGCGTGGCCTGAGAGCTTCAGAGTGATACTCCCAGACTCTTTATTGGTGAAGAACTCTGCTCTAACCATGTCCTCACCACCTTAAGTAGGACTTGTGGACTCTGCCACGCGCTGACGAGCCTTCTTGGTGCCGGATGCCTCGGCTTTCTCATTGCCACCGAGAGCTTCGGTGTCCTCTACCTTTGCATTGGGATCTTCGCCACCATTCACAGGTGCAGGTGCTACACTACCGGTGATACCTGCAGCAATCTGCTCTGCGATGTTCGTGCCTCTGTCCTGATCCACAATCTGTGCAAGCTGAAGCATCTGCTGCTGTGCCATCAGAAGCTGTTGGTATATACCGCCGTTCTGAGCAATCTTCTGCATAATGAACTGCTTTCTGTCGAAGTCCATCATCTCCAAGCAGGCGAGTGCCTGGTCAGCCATCTGAGGATTGAAGAATCCGGCAGAGTAGAACTGGAGTGCCAGCTCATTCTGACTCATCTTGGAGTAGGGACTCTGCTTCTGTGCGGTAATCTCGATGTCGAACAGAGGAGTGCGATAGCCCATATCCACGCTCATCTCTACACCCTGGAACTGGGGAGAGATGCCTGCGTTGGAATACTCGACAAATCTCTGCGCTCCGTTCTCACCCATAATGCGGAAGCATCTGGGGATGTCATAGAACTGACGAATCAGCTCAATGACCATCAGGCAAACCTTACGGAATGCTCTGTAGGAAGACTTGGATGCATCTCTGCTGAGCTTACTGCCAGCCTCCTGCATAGCTGCGATGGCAGAAGCAGCAGTAACACCAGAGGTAGTACCGCCTGTGGAGATGTCTCTATTGCCTGTGACTTCCTTCAGCTCATCCACCTTATTGGTTATGACCGTCACATAGATGTCATTCAGAGGCTTGCCCTGCACAGGGAGGATGCTGTCCTGACCTAAGTTGCCATCCACATGGATAAAGTCCTTGGTGAGGTCGGCATACTCTTCCTCATTGACAGATCCATCGCCACGAATGAAGTGGCGAGGCTTGGCATTCGCCATCATATTCTGCATAATGGCTTGGTTGCCTCTATCGATGTACTCCTGTGCGCTCTTACCTACATCAATGTAGCCAAAGCCACAGGGAGTACCCTCCACAGAGAACAGAGGATCAAACACAAAGGGATACTGTCCGTGGTCATACCAACCGCGCTCAGCTAACTCAGGCTCATTCTCGGTGGCATACAGCACCACATCGTTCACATACTTGCAGTAATGAAGGACAATCTTGCCCTCTGCGTTGCGCTTCTTGTAGTACCAGTCCACCACAGCGGACTTGTTATTGGTATCCACAGAGTCATCGTAGATGTACTTGCTGATGTCCAGGGTGGAGTTGCCCAGCTTACCTTCCAGTTGGGGATATGCACCCAACAGCAGGTCATTGTCACACAGCTCCACATAGAACAGGTTGCGAGACTTCTGAATGTCGGTGATACCGCTTTCCCAGAACAGGTTGATGATATCTACCTTCTTGATGGCGATGTCACCCAGGCCATTCAGCTTCTCCTTATCCCAGAAGACACCAAAGATGCCAGTGCCTGCTTTGAGCTTGTAGTCCCAGACATTGTCGTAAGTCTCCTCAAAGTCATTCTGCTCAAGGATCACAGGGATGATAGAGGACAGCATCTCTGCCTCTCCCTTGTCACCCTCCTCTCTAGGGAGGACATTGGGAGAGGGGAAGTTGTCCATAGCATCAGCGTGTTTGTTGGCAATAGCATTGAACAGCCAGCCGGAGGAAGGCTCTACCGCATTGGTCTCGCTCTTTCTCATGCACTCCCAGTGACGGAGCTTGTACCACTGCTCGTTCTCAACGATTCTCCGCTCAAGGTTGGCTTTACCTTCCTTGTACTTCTGGAGAGTCTGCTGAGCTGCTTGGATCTGCTCTCTGCCGATGACCTGTGCCAAAGCCTTAAAGCCATCCATAGCACCCATAGGCGCCTGGGGCTGTGCCATCTGCATCTTGGCATATTCACTTTGGGGAGTAGGACGAGGTGCAGACTGCCTCTTCCCATCAAAGGGAATGACCTGAGTCTCCTCCTCAGGCTTCTTCTTAAACTTATCCATCGATTATCTCCATTCTCGGTCTCTTGGTGACCGCTATGATATCCTCCTTGGGGATGTCCAAGAACATAGCCATAGGAGTCTCGTTGTACTTGTCCGGGGGAACTGCCAGTCTAGGCTTGATAGGTCTAGACATACAGAAGTAGCGGACCTCATCAGCTACATGGTCTTCACCATCTGTGTCTAGATCCTCAGGCTTATGCTCATCGTATTGGAGCAGGGGCATAGTCCTTATGAATGCTTTGCAGTTGCTGAAGATGTACATCATAGGGAAGCCATTCTCATCGAATGCGAATCTGTAGTGTATCTGCATCCATCCAGGGATTCTCTTATGGTCACCCGGAGTGAAGTACACTTGATGCTTGGCTGCCACATCAGCTATGGACTCACCGGTCTCTGCATCCCATATAGCAGGGTCAGCTATGCCTACAATCTTCTTACCTCTCAGCCACCTATGCTCAGTCTCAATGCGGTGGATCTCTGCGAACACCTGTGGAGGAGTCCACTTCACACCTTCATTGGGAGTCTTATTACAGCCATACAGCTCAAGGATGCGGTACACCACACCATCGTGGTCTACTGCCCACCACCCACAGCTAAAAGGCTTGTTGTAACCCCAGTCGAATGACCGATATATCTTCCAGCTATCAGGTATCTCAAAGGGATCAATGACATGAGTCCATTGTCTGTCGGCATAGTGGTCCGGCTGATCCATAAAGTCCTCAAAGAACTGACCCTCAAAGATATCCCAAGAGCCATATAGCCACGCCTCTCTCAGCTTGGGAGGTAGAGCTTCAAGCTCTGCTTTATACTCAGGAGACATCTCCATCAGCACCTTGTTATCGGTCACCAGAGCCTGTGTGAAGCTGTAGTTCTCAGGGATCTCAGACTCCTCGTATCTCTTCTCAATGAATAGTCTCTTTATGTAGTTATGGGAAACACCGCCGGGGTTGCAGGTGTAGTAGGTTCTCTTGGGGAGTCCGTTAGGCTGACGAACTGCCAGGTTAATCTTCTTCAGCCACGCCTCCTGAAGCTGTGTGGCCTCATCGAAGAAGATGACATCATACTCAGCACCCTGGTATTGGTCCAGGTCAGCATCGTTATTGCAGTAGCCAAACCATATGGTAGATCCATTGCAGAAGGTGAATACTTTCTCGGTCTTGTTGTACCGCGCCACCTCTTGTGGAAGCATCTGCTGCAGAGGTACGATGTGGTTGTTGGTCAGCTCCCTATAGGTCTTACGAACTATGAGGATCTTGATGCCTGCCCACCTCATACACAGCAGGGTAGCTTTGACTCTTACCGCCCAGCTCTTACCGCCACCTCTCGCGCCACCATAAGCTACATGGCGATGTTGGTCTGCGAGGAAGAGCTTCTGCTTCTCATTAGGCTCCGGGATGTTTATGACTGCCATTTAGGATCGCCTCCTGCAATGGTGATTGTCACATCCTTGCTGACCTCTTCCTTCTCTGCTTCCTTGCGTAGCTTAGCGATCCTTGCCTTCTGCTCCTCAACATCCTCCTCAGTTCTGATCATCTGGGTCTCCTTGATGTTTCTAAGGGCATCAGACAGATTTTTCAGGGCTGCAGCAGTAATAGGTAGGTCTGTTTCAAAATACTCCTCCACTTTATCCAGGAGCTTGTCAGCAACAGTATTCAGTCTGGTAGCTCTGTCCACCTGCTTATCGCTGATGGCTGTCACAGTCTTTGTCACAGTCCTGTCACAAAACTGATTCCGCTGTGATATCCAGTCCTCCTGCTTCGCTCTATTGGCTATGGCATTGTAATGAACGCCATGCTTCTGAGCCAGCTTACGGTAACTGGTATCCGTGGTGATGTATTCGGTTTTGATCTTCTGCCAGTCAGCCATAAGCCTCCCTCCAATCGTTATACGATGATTTTATCGAACATAATAGCGAAGCAAAACCCCCCCTAAAATGCATAAAAAAGAGGAGGCCGAAGCCTCCCCTTAATCCTATTCTCTTACCTCCACAAGCTCTTTGAGCCAGTCGCAGATTGCCTTTTTGCTGTCCGGCAAATGACTCGGATCACCTCTTCCTTTGGCAAATGCATCCACCCGGAATTCCTGCAAAGTCCAGGCAAGGTTATCGTCATCCATTGACCGGATCATATCTCCTCTCGGAATCATCTTGCCCCTAAATGCGTTAGTAAAGTTCTCCATAATGTTTTCCTCCTTGTTATTCATCAAAAAATGCAATGATTAACGCAATAGCGAAAATCGCCAACACCAGTACAGCGGAGATCCAGCTAGGTGCAAGCACCCACCACCAGCTCCACTTGATGACACCGCACAGCTTCAGCACGATAAGTGCCACCTGCAGCAGACCGGTCACACCGACACCGCCTGCCGTTGAACTACTCTTGTTTTTCATATCGTCATTCCTCCTTATGTCCGCTTTCTTCTGCGGTCCTTCATAGCCTTATAGACCTTATCCCTACGCTCAAGGATAATAGCCACGCTGACATCTCTCTCCCGGTCATACGCAGCCTTCAGTTTATCGTACTCAGCTCTTTTTGCCTTGTACTCTTGGCAGTGATCTTGACAGCCAGGGTACCTCTTGGGCGCGACACAGCCCTTGCAAGGAAAGATTGCCATGATCATTCTCCTTCCGGCGGCTCTGGCAGGGGCATCCAATGGGTGACATTGGGGCAACTATTCCACTCGCAATCTATTACACCCAAAGTGAATGTGTCAAAGCAATTTTGCCATTCTCCAAACTCGCCTTCTGTTTCGTCAAAATACGAATCGTAATAGTTGCCAGTATCACCATCGTACACAAGGTATCTGCCATCCTTCTTCGGCAACCTATCCTTGACCGAAATCCACTTGCTGCCGACATTATTGTCGGTTGCAACTGTTTCCATTTTGGAAATAGTTACGCCGTGGGCAATAAGGTGGTCTGCCATATATCCGTAAAGCCCAATTTGGCAACCCCAATTATGGGTGGCTTCAATCAGCAACTCAATCAGCTTTTCTCTTGTGTTAGGCATTGTCACCACTCCTGATCGCTTTCAAATTCGTCAATCGAATCAACTATGTCTTGAAGCAAATCTCTTACTTCTATCAACTCACCGTTTTCGTATTGATCTGCAACTTTTCGCAACGCTGATACAATTTCTTTATCTTGCAATTTGCCGTGCTTATAAAAACCAGTTGTCATTCTTCCTCTCTCCTTTCTCCGTATGAACAGAAATCGTCCGGCTTGCGAAAAGCCATATCTTTTTGTCCATAGGCTGTGTTCCTATCGTGCTTGCATTTTCCACCGTGATAAACTCCATCACTTCTGTCATCCCAGCTAAATGTTTCGTCCCACGGTGTTTCAGTTCCATCATCAGCTTTGAAATGTGCTGGCTTAAAATGCTTGCAATCCTTACACCGCACAACCTCGACAGCATCCACTCCCGGAATCTCATCGATGCAGTATGCCAGCTTTGGATCTTCCTTCAGGATGGCTCTCCTGGCATCCGATGCACGGATCAGTTTTTCATTGGTCATCTTCTGCTCTCCTGTTCCAAGCCTTGATTTGCTTTTTGATAGGCAAAGACGATTGCAACCAAGTATCAATGTTCATTACGCAGTTCTTTTTGTGAATTGGTCGAATGTACTCTTTACCCATCAATACACGAATTACTGCTTCCCCACCACAAAAAGGACACGGTCTCAATTCTGTCATTTCTTCCACCGTCCCTTCATATAGTCAAATTCCGGGGCGAACTGATACCGCTGATAGAAACTGTCTGCCAGGCCACCATAGGCTTCTCTAAGCTCATCGTCCATCTGCTTTTGGTAGTAGTCAGCATCATCGCACTTCTCCCACGCAGGCTGATAGTAGTCAATCTTTTCTCCGATACCCTTGACCACCTTGCACAGTCTTTCTTTGCCGAAGGTGTCCTTGCCCATGATGTCAGAATCACGCAGGACTAAGGACATCATATCGAGGATCTGCTGTCTGCCACTCTGGAGACCAGCTTCAAAGTAGGCTCTCTGAGTAGCCTTCTGCTTTTCAAGGAATGCATTCTTAGCCATAGACTGCCTCCATTCTCTTCTTGGCCACATCAGGGTTCCAACCACAAGCACGGCACTTTGGTCTATTGCACTCCACGCCCTCGTTATAGATGCACTTCTCGTAATCAGTGACCCTCTTAGCGTGGGTAATTCGCCAGTGGTAATTCTTGCAGTCTATTCCGCAAAACACCTTTGATTGGCTGTGGCTTTTGTCGATGGCTTTTACTCCACAGACAATACAGGTAAATTCTCTCATATTAAGTCTCCTTAACTCTGATGCCATGCACCCACAGCATCAGCTTCTTCTTCAGCCGAAACACATCGGTCTTGAACCCTTTGACATCCTCCACCACAGTCTCGCCATTGTCATTGACATAGACGAAGTCTGCGATATAGTGGCAGGCTCTCTCGCCATCCTGCTTTGGGATCAGCTCGTACTTGACCTGTCTCTGCAGGCCGGAGATAGCTCCGGCTCTCTGCAGGATCTTCAGCTCACCCCATCTCTGGTATTCCTTGACGGAGTCAAAGATTAGACCATCAGGTGCTTTCAGCTTTCTCGCGCCATATTTATTTTTCATGCCTACCTCCTAATCATAGTCATACTTTCGGTTAAGCATCTGGGCTATCATACAGTCCCTCCAAGACCTACAGCACTTCGCGCCCATATAGTCCTTCAGCCCCTGCTTGGATGCGAAGGCAAGGTGC
>JAEIGA010005898.1_pt1 | contig 18638 bp, 17 predicted proteins | sample 9270691 | NCBI WGS metagenome assembly JAEIGA01 (sample SAMN17057246, study PRJNA624740) | gut metagenome | biome: biome; isolation source: fecal sample | host: Bos grunniens | place: China: Xizang | collected 2019
AGGCCTCATAGATGCGGTCAAGCTCCGTCACGCGGCCGCCATAGTTGTGCCACGCCGAGCCGTCGATATACTTCGCAGCCTCCTTGTCGGCAAGGATATGGAGAGGATAGCCCTGCTGATCGGCGATATTATCGTAGTTGTAGTTGTGGTCGAAAATCCATATCTTCGCATCTATATCGTTGCGCTCGAATTCGGGGCCCAGGTGGTCGCGAATAAAGTCGCGCTGCTGCTCCCAGCCCATATATAGCGACATAGAGTTACCGCGATTCAGCGGCTCATTCTGGATGGTGATGGCATAGATGGGAATACCCTCGGCCTCCATCTCGCCGATCCAGCGCACGAAATACTCGGCATAGTCGTCATAATATTTGGGATTGAGAATGCCGCCCGTCCAGCTGTCGTAGGGCTCACCAGTCTGCTCGTTGATCTTCATCCACTTGGGACACGACCAGGGAGAACCAACAATACGGACATTAGGATTGATCTCAAGAATACGCTTCAGGATGGGAATCAGGTCGCGTCGATCGTACTCGTGCAACTCGAAGAACTCGATACCCTCCTTATCGCAACAGGTATATTCATCGAGCGAAAAATCCGATGCTCCGATCGATATGCGGATAAAACTCATATCCATCTGCTCGGGCGAGAAGCACTCCTGAAGGGTCTTCTCACGATCCTCCTCGGTCATCTGCAGCAGGTTGTAGCAGGTAGATCCGGTGATGGCAGCACCAAAGCCGTAGATAGGCTGCAGGGTCTGTTCGGGTTGCAGGGTGATGTAATTCCCTTCAGCGGGAGCTACCCTACGCAGCTGGCCATTACCCAATTCCGCAAAACTAAGCTGAACCTCACCCTCTCCCGAAGTGACATATACCTCGGCCACACGGTTGCAGGAAGAGAGCATCAACGCAAAAAGCGCAACACACACGATGCGCACAGTCAAAAACAGGTTTTTCATATTTCGTATATTGGATTATTCCTCTGTTGCAACCTCATCGGGCTGCGGCTCGACGGGTTGTGGCTCGGCCACATCGCACACCTTCTTCAGACCTCGCTCCTCGGCCAAACGCTCCATCAGGGCATAGGCCTCAGCAAAGTCGTTGTGTATCTCGCCATCGAGGATGGCGTTCTTGATCACCTCCTTGATCTCGCCAATAGCGGCACAGGGGCGCAGATCGTAGCACTGCATGATGATATCGCCCGTAATAGGTGGCTGGAAATTACGTACCCTATCGCGCTCCTCCAGATCCTTCATCTTGCGACGCACCAACTCGAAATTGGCCAGAAAACGTTTTACCTTGGCGTCAATACCCGACGTGATATCGGCCTCACACAGCGTCATCAGCGACTCCACATCATCTCCCGCCTCAAACAGAAGTCGGCGCACGGCCGAGTCGGTAACCATATCCTCCGAGAGAATGATAGGTCGCAGATGCAGATAGACCATCTTCTGCACGAACTTCATATGCTCGTTCATCGGCAGTTTCAGCCTGCGGAATATATCGCGCACCATCTTCGAGCCGACAACCTCGTGCTGATGGAATGTCCATCCCACCTTGCGATCGTAAGCCTTGGTCAAGGGTTTGGCTATATCGTGCAGCACAGCCGCCCAGCGAAGCCACAGATCATCACTCTTGCGGGCCACATTATCCAGCACCTTGAGCGTGTGGCGGAAATTATCCTTATGTGCGTGGTTGCCCACCCTATCCACACCGCACAGGCGCTCCATCTCGGGGAATATCAACTCCAAAAGACCCGTCATGTGCAACAAATCAAAACCTATGGAGGGCACGGGCGAAAGGACTATCTTGTTGAGTTCTGTTACGATGCGCTCCTTCGATACAATCTTTATGCGCTCCTTATTGCGCTCGATAGCCTCGAAGGTCTCCTCGTCAATATCGAAGCCGAGCTGAGTGGCAAAACGGATGGCACGCATCATACGCAGAGGATCGTCCGAGAAGGTGATGTCGGGATCGCACGGCGTGCGGATAATGCAGTCGTCCAGATCGTACATTCCGTCAAAGGGATCAACCAGCTCGCCATAGCGGTCGCCATTAAGACACCACGCCATAGCGTTGATGGTAAAGTCGCGTCGGCGCTGATCATCCTCCAGCGTGCCGGGTTCAACCTGCGGCTTGCGCGAATCGTGAGAGTAGGACTCCTTGCGTGCTCCGACAAACTCCACCTCCTGACCGCCAGCGCGTACCATCGCCGTGCCGAAGGTCTTGAATACCGACACCTTGCCACGCACCTCGCGACCCAGAGCCTCGGCAACCTCAATACCGCTACCTACCACCACCACGTCGATATCGGTCGAAGGGCGATGCAGATAGTAATCACGCACGTAGCCACCCACAACGTAGGCCTCCACGCCAAGACGATCGACGATGGCGGAGATGGTTTTGAATATGGGTTTTTGCAGTGGAGTAACTATCTCGTTCATTGCTTTTTACTTAAGTGAAGGAATAAGACAACGGCGATACATCTGCACCGTATTCTCCAATCCATAATAGAGTGCATCGGCAATCAATGCATGGCCAATCGACACCTCATCGCACCAAGGGATGCGCTCGGCAAAATAGGTCAGATTCTCAAGGCTCAGATCGTGGCCGGCATTGAGTCCCAGACCGACGCGGCGCGCAGCCTCGGCAGCCTCAACATAAGGGGCGATAGCCGCTTCACGATCAGCCAAATAGCCAGCGGCATAAGCCTCCGTATAGAGCTCCACGCGCTGTGCTTCACACTCCACAGCAGCCTCGACCATCTCCACCTGAGGATCAACGAAGATCGAAGTGCGAATGCCTGCATCGTTAAAGCGTGAGCAGATATCCTTGAGGTACTCGCGGTGACGGATGGTGTCCCAGCCAGCGTTCGATGTGATGGCATCCTCGGCATCGGGCACGAGTGTCACCTGTGCGGGACGCACCTCCATAACAAGGTCGATGAACGAGGGAATGGGATTACCCTCGATATTTAGTTCTGTCGAGATTGCCGCCTTCAGTTCGCGCACGTCGTCATAGCGGATATGACGTGCATCGGGACGCGGATGAACGGTGATTCCCTCCGAGCCAAAACGCTCGATATCGAGCGAGGTCTGCAAAACATTGGGCACATTGCCACCGCGCGAATTACGCAATACGGCAATCTTATTTACATTAACACTGAGTTTTGTCATAAAATCGTTATCTTTGCTGCGTAAAGTTACTTATTTTTTTCGAGGATAAGATGAAAATTGTACTTTTTTCCCGCCCACAAATTGCCGAAGCCGCCGCAGACGTGCAACGACTGATGCGACTTATCGGTCATTATGGCTTCGACTATGCAATAAATCAGGAGTTTGCCCAGGTCGTGGAGCAGATCACCGGCCAGAGTGTGGATCCCGCAAAAATATACACCACGACCACTGGCGAGCAGCCCGATGCCTCGCTTATGCTCTGCTGCGGAGGTGACGGAACCCTGCTCGAGGGAATACACCGTCTGAGCGACCGCTCCATACCCGTTGCAGCCATCAACTTCGGCCACCTGGGATTCCTCTCTTCAGCTACCCGCGACGGCGTAGAGTCGCTCTTCGAGGATATAGCCAACCACCGACTCAACATACAGCCTCGCACGATGCTCGAGATAAGTGGCATCGAGGAGGCAGAAGGCTTAATGACGGCTCTGAACGAGATAGCCGTTCAGCGTGCCGAAGCCACAATGGTAAAGGTCGAGGCAAAGGTCAATTCACAGCTTGTGGCGCAGTACAATGGTGACGGAGTAATCGTCTCTACCCCAACAGGTTCTACCGCCTATTCGCTCAGCGCCGGAGGCCCCATCGTAGCCCCCGACTGCGGTTGTTTCCTGCTCACTCCGCTGGCTCCGCACAACTTCGGTGTAAGACCCGTCGTAGTGCCCGACTCGGCAGAGATCGAGCTTACGATTCACACCCGTTATGGCGAGGCAAAACTCTCGGTTGACAACCGCTCGTTCCGCATCGGCGACGGCACCCGCATTCGCGTACGTCGGGCCAAGGAGCAGATTTTATTGGTGGTGGCGCACAATATATCATTTTACGAGACGTTACATTGTAAGATGATGTGGGATGTGGATATCCGCAACTAACCCCTATTTCTTCAGAAAAAACAGGCAAAACAACCTCCAGACACCATATTTATGGTGCGATTAAGGCTGTTTTATAGATAAAAACGCGAAAATCCTTTAATTTCCGAGTAAATTTATCTAACTTTGCGAGTTATATGAACCAAGAGATGAAGATACCACAACATATTGCCATCATCATGGATGGTAACGGACGATGGGCCAAGCAGCGAGGTAAGGATCGCAGCGAGGGCCATTTTGCAGGTATGATGGCACTGCGTGCCACCGTAAAGGCAGCAGCAGAGAGAGGAGTGAAGTACCTTACCGTATATGCCTTCTCGACCGAAAACTGGGGACGCCCCCAGGCCGAGGTGGATGCCCTGATGGAGCTGGTGTGCACAGGCGTAGAGATGAATACGCCCGAATTGTGCCAGGAGGGTGTACGTGTAGAGATCATCGGCGACCGTTCGCGTTTCTCGCAGAAGGTGAACGAAGCGCTGGATCGCATCACAGGCAAGACTGCCCAGGGTGAGCGTATGACGCTGGCTCTGGCGCTTAACTACTCATCGCGCAGCGAGATCACTCATGCCGTACAGCAGCTGGCGCAGCGAGTGGCAGCGGGTGAGTTGCAGGCCGAGCAGATCGACGAGCAGGCCATATCGCAGTCGCTCTACACCGCATCGATGCCCGATCCCGATCTGATCATCCGTACCAGCGGTGAGTGCCGTCTGAGCAACTTCATGATGTGGCAGGCCTCATACTCGGAGTTCTACTTTACCGACGTGCTGTGGCCCGACTTCGGTGCCGAGGCTCTGGAGGAGGCTATCAAGGCCTACAACGAGCGTGACCGTCGTTACGGATTAGTCAAGTAATTGTTTGAAAGATATATAATGAAATACGCAAGTAAACTATTTGTCACTATCACCGCTCTGCTGCTACTGGGTGCAAAGTACTCCGTAGCACAGGAGCAGGAGCGAAAGGACAGTATAAAGATAGAGTTTAACGAGGATGTCCCCATGCTCTCGGCACGTGAGACACCCAAGCGATACTACATCCGCAAGGTGAACGTGAGCGGCATCAAGAACCTGAACGAGAATCTTGTTCGCGCCACATCGGGTCTTATCCCCGGTGACTCGATATATCTGCCCAGTTCGTTCGTGGGTAACTCAATCACCCGTCTGTGGGGTCAGCGTTACTTCTCGGACGTGAAGGTTGGTGCCACAATCGATGGCGACAGCGTTGATCTGGAGCTTATCCTGCGCGAGCGTCCCCGTGTATTTAACTGGAATATCGTGGGTGAGGGTATCGGTAGCTCGAAGCGTAACGACCTGCTCGAGAAGCTGGCTCTGCGCCGTAACTCTGAGCTCTCGGACTATGTCATCGACCGTTCGGAGCGTCTGCTCAAGAAGGAGTACTCAGAAAAGGGTTACCGCAACGTGGAGGTAAACACCCGCATCGAGAACGATACGGCTATCGACAACGCTGTAAATGTGACATTTGAGGTTAAGCGCAACCCCAAGGTGCGTGTGCAGGAGATCACCTTCTCGGGTAACGATGGCTTCGAGGCAAAGCGTCTGCGCCGTACATTCAAGAAGACTCACCAGAAGTCGGTTCTCTTCTTCCTGAACCGCAAGCTCAAAATGGAGGACTACAAGGAGGATAAGAATCTGTTGATTGATTTCTATAACTCGAACGGTTACCGTAACGCTACTATCCTGAGCGATTCGATCTATACCATTGACGAAGAGAACATCGGTATCCACATCAACCTCTCGGAGGGTAACAAGTTCTACATCCGCGACGTTAAGTGGGTGGGTAACTCGGCATACCCCACCGAGCAGCTGCAGCAGTTGTTCGGCGTCAAGAAGGGCGATATGTATGACAAGAAGTCGATGCACAAGCGTCTGGGTGTAGGCCGCGAGGTTGACCCCGAGGGTGTATCGGTAGCGAGCATGTATCAGAACAACGGTTACCTGATGTCACAGATCGAGCCCGCCGAGCATGTTGTGGCCGAGGATACGATCGATATGGAGATCAAGGTGTTCGAGGGTAAACAGTTTACAATCAATAACGTAGGTATCACAGGCAACACCCGTGTAAATGACGAGGCTATCCGTCGTGAGTTGACCATCTACCCCGGTATGCTCTACGACCGCTCGATGCTTATGTACTCACTGCGACAGATCACAAGCATGGGCCACTTCGACCCCGAGCAGTTGCAGCCCGACGTGCAGCCCATCACCGATGAGCTGGTTAATATCGACTTCCCATTGGTGGAGCAGGCCAGCGACCAGTTTAACCTTGCCGGTGGTTGGGGTGCCGGATCATTCGTAGGTTCTGTTGGTATCACCCTGAACAACCTCTCTACCCGCAACTTCTTCAATAAGGGCTCATGGCGTCCCTATCCGCAGGGTCAGAACCAGAAGCTCTCAATCTCGGGTCAGACCAACGGTACATTCTATAAGGCTATCTCGGGTAGCTTCACCGATCCCTGGGTGGGTGGCCGCAAGCCCAACTCGCTCTCAGTATCGGTACACTGGTCGGAGCAGAATAACGCATACTACATCTGGCAGACATCAACCATGCACTTCCGTTCGTTCGGTGCCGCCCTCGGTCTGGGTAAGCGTCTGCGTTGGCCCGATCCCAACTTTACGCTCTATGCGCAGTTGCAGTACACTCGCTATGCATTGAAGAACTGGAGCTACTTCATCATGAACAACGGTGTGGCAAACGACGTTTCGCTTAAGATTGCATTCGGCCGTTCGACCGTGGATCAGCCCATCTACCCCCGTACGGGTTCGGAGTTCTCGGCTACGGTTGCCGTTACACCTCCCTACTCGCTCTGGGACAAGAAGGATTACAGCGATCCGAACATGTCGCAGCAGGACCGTTATCGCTTTATCGAGTATCACCGCTGGCAGTTGCGTGGCCGTTGGTATCAGCCCCTTACATCGAACGGCAACCTCGTCCTGATGGCTGCCGCCGAGATGGGATTCCTGGGCCACTACGACAAGAACAAGATATCGCCCTTCGAGCGTTTCGAGGTCGGTGGTGACGGTATGAGTGGCTACACGATGTATGGTGTCGACATTATCGGTCTGCGTGGTTACGACGATGGTGAGCTGGATCCCATCGGCAGCAACTACTCACTCGCCTATAATAAATATACAGTGGAGTTGCGTTACCCCGTGATCCTGCAGCAGCAGTCGCAGATCTACGTCCTCGGCTTCCTGGAGGGCGGTAGCGGTTTCAACTCTTGGAGAGAGTTCTCACCCTTCCGCATCAAGCGTTCAGCCGGTGTGGGTGTACGTATCTACCTGCCTATCGTCGGTCTGCTCGGTATCGACTGGGGATGGGGATTCGATGCGCCAATGGGTGGTACGGAGCGTAGCGGTAGCCAGTTCCACTTCCGAATGGGTCAATCATTCTAATCCGATTTGGCAATAAATTTGAAAATAATTCGTATATTTGTATAAAGGAGATTAAAATTTGCGATTATGAAACGATTTATTTTAACCTTGACAGCGATCCTGGGCTTCGCAGCTGCAGTATCGGCACAGAACTACGCCGTAGTAAATAGCGAGAAAATATTCAAGTCGATTGCCAAATATAACGCAGCCATAGAGCAGCTCGATGCCATGGCCAATGAGTATCAGAAGCAGGTGGATGCCAAGTTCGAGGAGGTGGAGAAGGTGTATAACGCCTACATGTCACGTCGCTCGCAGCTCTCGGCAGCATCGCAGGCAGCCAACGAGGAGAATATCCTGAAGATGGAGCAGGAGGCAACCGAATTCCAGGAGTCGATCTTCGGCACTGAGGGCACACTCATGCAGAAGCGTCTGGAGCTGATCCAGCCCATCCAGAAGGAGGTCTTCGCCGCCATCGAGAAGTATGCCAAGCAGAAGGGCTACGATATGATCATCGACATCTCACAGAATGCGACAATGCTCTACTACTCGGAGCGCGCCGACCAAACTGACGAGATTATAGCCACACTTAAATAGGAAACTTAAAGTAATTACACACAATAAAAGATTATGAAAAAAGTATTGAAGCTAACCCTCGCGGTAGTATGCGTGATGTTCTCTACATCACTTTTCGCTCAGAAGATCGGCTATGTTAATACCGATGAGATCATAACCAACATGAAGGAGACTCAGGATGCTTACACGCAGCTCGAGGCGTATGCAAAAGATTTGCAGGCACAGATGGAGACCATTCAGGTTGAGTTCAACAATAAGTTGCAGGAGTACCAGAATGCTACAGAGACTATGACTGATGCCGTACGTCAGCTCAAGGAGAAGGAGCTCACCGACCTCAACACTCGTATTCAGGAGTTCCAGCAGGTAGCACAGCAGGATCTGCAGAAGAAGGAGAACGAGCTTTTGGCTCCCATCTACGAGAAGGTTAAGGCTACCATCGACGAGGTAGCAAAGGCTGGTGGTTACACCGTAATCCTTCCCGGCAACGCATTGATCTATGTTGACACTGCACAGGTTAAGGATATTGCTTCAGATGTGAAGGCAAAGTTGGGTATCACCACTCCCGCCGCACAGTAAGCACAAACAAAGTAGCAACTAACACAGAGGCTGTCCAACTCACGCTGGCAGCCTCTTTTTTTGTACCGGCGACCATATGTAAGGATTTTTTTGTATCTTCGTAGCAACAGAAAACTACAACACCATGAAACAACTCTTTTCCGTAGCCACGCTGCTGGCCGCCATATTTTTTCTGCTGCCCGCATCGGCACAGCGACCCGCTGCACTGCAGGCCGAGATAGCCTCGGGTCCCTTCAAGGCGGGACACATACAGGGCATAGCCGTCGATCAAAAAAAGGGATATATCTACTACTCATACACTACCATGCTCATCAAGACCGATCTTCAGGGTCGCATCGTTGGCACGGTAACGGGACTGCTCGGTCATCTGGGTGATCTGGATCTCAGCGAGGCCGACGGCCGCGTATATGGATCGCTGGAGTATAAGAACGACGCCATCGGACGAGGCATCCTGAATATGGAGAAGAGCACACGCACGCTCGACAACGCATTCTATATCGCCATCTTCGACGTTGACCGCATCGACCGCGTGGGTATGAGTGCCGAGAAGGATGGTATCATGACTACGGTCTATCTGCCTACGGTGCTGGAGGATTATCTCGCCGAAGTAGTTACCCCCGAGGGCAAAAAAGCCCACCGACTGGGTTGCAGCGGCATTGATGGCGTAGCCTTCGGCCCTAAGTTTGGCACCACATCGGGCAAGGAGTATCTGACCGTTGCCTACGGAATATACAGCGAGAAGGATCGCTCCGATAACGACTACCAGGTGCTGTTGCAGTACGACACCGAGAAGTGGGCGAAGTATGAGCGCAGCCTCTCGCAGGATAATATGCACCAGATGGGTCCCCGAAAACCCACTGAAGAATACTTTGTCTTTACGGGCAACACCACCTATGGAGTGCAGAACCTCGAATACGACCCCTTCACCCAGGCGTGGCTGATGGCCGTGTACAAGGGCGTGAAGGAGCACTACCCCAACTACACCCTCTTTGCAGCCGACGCCAAGGCTCGCCCCACAAAGCAGACTCTGCAGGGTATTCCTTACATTAAGAAGGGCCTTGTCGTGCCTCTCAAGCAGGCAGGATTAAAGGATGGAAAGAGTGGCATCCGCGGCTGGATGTGGGGCGTAGGCTCAACGGGCATGGCTGCGCTGGGCGGAGGTTACTACTACTTCTCGCACAACTATAATTCGGAGCAGGGACAGGGCAGCACAATACGCATGTATCGCTACACCGATCGTCCAGATCAGGCATTTGAGGAGGTTAAATAATGGATCGCACACAGGCCATAGAGGAGATTGAGTGGTACCGCCAGCTGGTGGTACGCAAACTGCGTACGTGGGGACGCGACCTGCATCCTGAAGTAAAGCGTATTCTCATCGATAATATCGACGAGGTGGCTGCACACCGCTCCTCGCTACAATATAAGGAGGAGACGGATGGCTACTACATAGGTCAGATGGATGAGGATGGTCTGCGCCACGGCTACGGCATCTTCACCCGCACAACAGATAAACGCGACCGCTGGGTAATGCAGGCCGGCTACTGGCAGGAGGGACGTGCCATGGGCACGCATACACTCTATGACTCTGATTGTCCCGAGAGACTCCACTATCTGGCAGCAATGCACTTTCTGGGTGAGCGCCGCCGCGAACGGGGCATGGTGGAGATAACCATATCGGAGAGAGGCATTGACACTAATCCGCGCAAGTATCGTCGCTGGGAGGGTTTTTCCTTTTCGACACTGCTTGTGGGCGGGATGATCATCTATGTCTTCCTGCTGGCCACAATCCGCAATGCAAAACTGAGTCTTATTATCGTGGGATTCATAGCCGCACTTTACCTTCTGGGAGCACTGCGCGGCCGCGACTAATCTACATTCCCTTACGGGCAATCGTCCACGCAAACCAATTATAGAGATTATACACCCAGCCTCGCACACACGCAGGCAGGGCATTGAACAAGCGAATTTTTCGCTCGATACGTTTCGACAGGCTGTTATATGAGAAGAAGCGCAGAGCCCGTCTGGCCGCATCGCTTCCACCCCGCACGCACTCAACCAAAGCCTTACCTAAAGCTACGCGAGCAACATATTCGTTGCTCATATCATCAGCCGACACATCATATAGATCCTCGAACGAAAAGCGAGTCTGCTCGGCACGATAGATCGCCGCCGAACGGTTCTCCGCCGTGCGCGAATAGATGACGGCAGCATGAGGCGAAAAGGCCACCTTTGCCGAGCGTGCTATCCTGGTCCACAGATATTGATCCTCGCCCATACGCATACCCTCGGGAAAACCGCCCAACGAGAGTGCCAGCTCGCGGTTGAGCGTGGTGGCTGATGGGATCAGCACATAGCAAGTCATAGAGAGAGAGAAGAAATCGACCACTCCCTCCTGCCGTGGAAAGCTACCCAAAGTGCGACGGCCATCGGTATCAACCCAGAAACCCATGCCATAGGCTCCGCAGTCGGGATATGCCGAAATGAGACTCTCCACACGCTGAAGATAATCCTCCTCCCACACATCATCACCATCGAGCAGTGCCACCCAGCGCCCCGTAGCCTCTGCCATGGCGCGGTTGCGCGCTGCGCTCACGCCCCGATTCTGCTGACGCAGAAGGCGAACCAACGGAGAATTAAGACTCTGTACTAACTGAGCCGAGTCATCCGTAGAGCCATCATCCACAACAATTATCTCGCGCGGCTGCACGCGCTGACTCATCACCGAGCGCAGAGTGCGCTGGATTGATGCAGCCTTGTTGTAGAGAGGTATGATAACCGATATGTCGGATGCGGGATTCATAGTATTGCAAATTTAATAAACTATCGCTAATTTTGCAATAGAGTAAAATTGACCGCCATGCGTCTGAGTGAAAAAATAATTGCCGCACTGCAAAACACCTTCGATACCCTTCTTTTCTTCGCCACAATGGCTGCGAAGGAGGATTTCGTGAACCATGTCAAGCGTGCGGGTGCGCCCACGATGAATCCCTCTCGTCGCCTGGCCATCCTTGGCAATGGCCCCTCGCTCAAGGAGCAGATGCCCAAGCTCATTGCCCAAAAAGAGTGGGAGAAGGCCGATATGCTGGCAGTGAATTTCTTTGCCCTGAGCGACGAGTTTTCCGTAATCAAGCCTGCGTACTACGTCATATCCGATCCGATGTTCTTTCGCGCAGCTGGTCACTCAGAGCGTATCGACGCGTTGTACAAGGCTCTCGCCGAGCGAGTTACCTGGCCAATGACACTTTATGTGCAGTATTACAATCCCGAACATTTCGACTACGCATCGGCCATCGGTCACAACCCCAACATACGCATCGTGCGTTTTCACTCGACTGTATTCCACGGTTTTCGGAAGGTGGAGTTCTGGTGCTATCGCCACGGTCTGGGATCAGGCAACTTCGGCACCGTGGTGCAGAATGGCGAGTTTATAGGCATACTGCTCGGCTACAAGACAATCGAGTTATATGGCGTGGATCACACACTGCTCGAGGGGCTGATGGTTGATGGGAAGAATCGCCTCTGCCGCATCAAGAGCCACTACTACGACACCGAGCAGGCCGCAGCCGAGCCCATATACGTCAATGCCACCAATCCGCCACGACCCTACACGATGTATAGCTATCTGGCCGAGACAGCCGAACTATTCCGTGGTCACGAGGTGCTCAGCGACTGGGCCGAGGAGCAGGGCGTAAGAATAATCAACCGCACCGAGGGGTCTATGATCGACGCCTACGAGCGAGAAGCAATGAAATAAAGGAGGCTACCTCAGAGGGACAGCCTCTCTTTTTTAATATGCCCAGAATGGCAAATCGGGGTCAACCACTCCCTGAGCCAGCACGCCCGAAGGCAGGTAGAAGAGATATGCTTCACTCTCCACTCCCAGATAGAAGCCATCGGCAACGATAAGATACTGCGTAGCATCAATGCGTTCGACCTGAATCACATCATCGACAATCCACGTAGCATACTCACCCGACTCATAGGCCACCTGAACGGCCTGCGGCAGAGCAGAATAGGGCTTCTCGCGCAGGGTCATATACCACTCGCCCACGTGCGTAAACCACGCCTGACACTGCTCAGGCACACCCCCAGCGTCAATATAGAAGTCGGCTACAATATAGTCGCCACTGCTACCCCACCTGACGCTCTGCGCCTCAGGGTAGCGGGCCTGGAAGGAGTTCTGCACAGCGGCAGAGATCGGAATAGGATCGGCATCGTTGCAGGCAACAAGCGCCAGAAGAGCACACATTGCAAAGAGAATCTTTTTCATAGCACAATATTTTAATCATCAATGGATATTACGCTGAAGCGGCGGTTGAATTTAATCTCTACACCATTCGACAGACCGACCTCCCACTCGCGACGCGAGCGCTCGATGCGGGTGATCGTAAGCGAGGGGTAGTGCTTAGCTGCATAGGTTACAATACTCGGCGGCACAATGCCTCGGGGCAGAGCGCCGCGGCTCTCAACCTCCAGCCATCGGCCATCGGCGGCAAATTGGATGTGGGTACCATCATCGAGCATCACATCGTACTCACGTTGCACGATATGGCCATCCTCGTGCGCTGCCGTAACCTCGGCTTTAGGAAAATATTCTTGCAGGAACTGTTGCGCTGTGGCAGGCAGCTGCTCACGCGTTATTGCACGATCGGGTCCTGCCAGGACCGCCCCCACGCCCAGCAGAGGAACAAAGAGTGATAAAATAAACCGTTTCATAAATAGTAGTTTTAGTCGTTTATGCTATCCACAGCAAAAAGTGTGCACAAAAAAGCGGAAGGCAAACTCCCCTATTTTCTCCACGACCACGGCTCTCACCGCGAAAAAGAGCAAAATATTTGCTCTGTCGCGTAAAAAAATCTTATCTTTGTGCATATTACAGCCAAAAGCTGAGAAATTTCAGTAACGTGAAGATAGCAATTGTAGGTACGGGTTACGTTGGGCTTGTTTCAGGAGCCTGCTTCGCCGAGATGGGCGTTGATGTTACGTGTGTGGACATCGACCACGCAAAGATAGAGCGTCTGCAAAGGGGCGAGATACCCATCTATGAGCCCGAATTGCAGCCCATGGTTGCACGCAACATGTCTGCCGAGCGACTGCACTTCTGCACATCACTTGCCGCCTGCATCGACGATGTTGACGTTGTGTTTGCTGCCGTAGGCACACCTCCCGACGAGGATGGTTCGGCCGATCTGAGGCAGGTGCTCGCGGTAGCTCGTGAGTTTGGCCGCACGATAAAGAGATATACGCTGCTGGTGATAAAGTCCACCACTCCCGTAGGCACTGCCGCCCAGGTGAAGGCCATCGTGGAGCAGGAGCTTAAACTGCGTGGCGAGGATATAGACTTTGAGGTGGCATCGAATCCCGAATTCCTGAAGGAGGGCGCCGCCATCAAGGATTTCATGTCGCCCGACCGTGTGGTTGTGGGCGTTGAGAGCGAGCGCGCAAAGAAGCTGCTCACCAAGCTCTACCGTCCCTTCCTGATAAATAACTTCCGCGTCTTATTTATGGATATCCCCTCGGCCGAGATGACCAAGTATGCCGCCAATGCCATGCTCGCCACACGCATATCGTTCATGAACGATGTGGCAAACCTCTGCGAGAGGGTTGGTGCCGATGTAAATATGGTCCGCAAGGGCATAGGTGCCGACTCGCGCATAGGAAAGAAGTTCCTCTATCCGGGTTGTGGCTATGGAGGTTCATGCTTCCCGAAGGATGTGCGGGCGCTGATCCGCACCGCCGAGCAGCACGGCTACACGATGCGTGTGCTGGAGGCTGTAGAGCAGGTGAACGAGATGCAGAAGGAGGTACTGTTCGAAAAACTGTCACGCCACTACGAGGGCTCACTCGAGGGGCGCCGCATAGCCATCTGGGGTCTGGCCTTCAAGCCCGAGACCGACGATGTGCGCGAAGCACCCGCCATGCGACTAATCGAGCGTCTGCTCGATGCAGGATGCCAGGTGAGGGTATACGACCCGATAGCGATGGAGGAGTGTCGTCGTCGCTTCGTCAAGCGACTCACCTACTGCAAGGATATGTACGAGGCTACGATCGATGCCGATGCGCTAATGATGGTCACCGAGTGGAAGGAGTTCCGTCTGCCGAGCTTCGCAACCCTTGCACGCACTATGCGCGAGAGGGTGATCTTCGACGGTCGCAACATCTACGATCGCGAGGAGGTAGAGGAGGCAGGATTCGCTTATTACAAGATAGGTTAAACGCCTTGCAACATATACTAAAAATAAGGTGTCCTTCGCGGGGCACCTTATTTTATATATCCATAACGGACGGGGTCATGGGAGGTAACATCGCAAAAAAAGCACGCCACAAAGGGCGTGCTTTCGTTCTATTTATCACATAGCGGACTACTTCTCGGGACGCATTACAACCTTTACAAGGTTACCATCCTTAAGGATCTGCTGTGCCAGAGCCTGTACGTCGGCAGCTGTCACGCTGTTCACTGCGTCGAGATACTCCTTGACGTAGTCGATACCATATCTATACTTGTAGAGGATAGCATTTGACCACCATGAGTTCTGCTCGATAGACTTCGTGTAGTTCTTGTTCTCGTACTCGCGAGTCTTATCCATATCCTCCTTCAGGGGGCCCTCCTTGGCAATCTTCTCCAACTCGGCAACAACGATAGCCATCAACTCGTCGGCCATCTGCTCGTTAGTGTCGAACTGAACCTGCAAAGCATACTCCTTGGTGCGGGGAAGAAGCGCTGCGCTGACACCTACACCGTATGTACCACCCTTCTCCTCGCGGATTGACTTCAGGTAGCGGTTATCGAGAGCCGTAGTGAGGTATGTTGCAACCAGCTTATTCTTCATCGTTGCGGCCATATCGCCTGTATAAGCGAAGAATACCGATACCTTGGGCTGCTCCATCTTGGTGCGGAAGTCGTTCACAACACCACCCTTGGCGTAATCCACATTGTCGTCGGTATATACGTTTGTGGGCTGCGATGCGGTGGGCAATGAGCCGATATACTTCTCAACAAAAGGCTTGAGCTGCTCCTCGCTCATATTACCGATGAAGGTAAAGCGGAAGTCGGCAGCGTTAGAGTAGAGACGCTTGTGGATAGCGGGCATATGCTCGAGCTTGATTGTCTGCAGGAGCTCGGGAGTGAGCTGCTGACGACGATAGTTGTCGCTATAGAGCGTCTTCTGCACATTCTGCGAGAAGATGAAGTCGGGATTTGAGGTCTGGTTAGCCAGCATCGAGTTGTAGCGGTTCATCAGCGTAGTAAAGTCATCCTCAGAGAAGCGAGGAGCTGTGAACTCCAGGTAGAGAAGCTGGAACATAGTCTCCACATCCTTCAACGCTGCAGAAGCCGTTACAACGTGCTCGTAGGCACTTACGCCAAGGCCTGCACTCGCGGTCTTACCTGAGAGCTGCTTGCGAAGATCCGATGCTGAGAACTTCGAGATACCCGACATTGACATTACGCTACCGAGCAACTGTGCCGAGTTGTACTCTGCGTCAGAGAATACGGCAGCACCACCGTCAGAGATAGCCTCAACGCCGATGTTGTCGGCCTGGTAGGGAGTCTGCTTGATTACAACCTTAATGCCATTTGCCAGAGTCCACTCCGTAAAGCCGAGTGACTCATCCTTTACACTCTTTACCACCTTTGAACCCTTCAGTACGCTCTCGTCAGAGATCAGAGGCTCCTTAACAACGTTGTCCTTGAAAGGCTCAACATCGGCAGCCACGGCAGCCTTCAGTGCGCCTACCAGCTCAGCCTCGGTGGGGACAGCAACGCCATCCTTAACGGGTGAGTTAGCCACGATAACAACATTCTTCAAGGGCTCGTACATCTGCTTAACGGTAGCATTGACCATCTCGCATGAGATCATCTCCACGAGCTGCTTATCCAACTGGTACTCGGTCTCGAAGTCGTAGATGGGTGTACCCATGCGGAAGTTGTCGATATAACGGTTTGCAAAATATGAGTGGCGACGGTCCTCGCGGCTGTTGTAGCCCAGCTCGATATCGGCAAGGATATTATTCTTGGCACGCTCCCACTCACCCTCGGTGAAGCCGTGGCGACGCATACGCTCCATCTCGGTCAAAAGGGCCTTGTAACCATCCATAATCTTGCCATCCTGTGTTACAACCTGACCAACAGAGACCTCCAGCGTAGGAACAATACCGAACGATGAAGCGGGCTCAAAGACAGCCTGCACGAAGGGTGCATCGGGCTTGCGGGCGATGTCAGACAAACGCTCGTTGATCATCTCCGTGATGTATGACTTGAGGATATTGGTCAACTCATAGAGCATCGTGTTGTTCATCTCCTTGGGCATAGCCTGCGACTTATACATAATCATAAGGCTTGACTGCTGCATCTCGGGATCAGCATATACGCTTACGATGGGCTCATCGTTGTCGGGCACAACAATAACATCCTTCTTGGCTGCATCTGCCGCTGCGGCGGGGATGTCAGCCATGATGGTCTTGATCTTCTGCTCAACCTTGTCCACGTCGATATCACCCACAACAACTACAGTCTGGTAGTCGGGGCGGTACCACTTGTTGTAGAAGGCGCGGAGGTCGCTGTGATCGAAGCCCTCCAAACCCTCAAGATAACCGATAAGGTTGCGGTGCTCGTAGAGCGTACCCTTACCGATGGCCTTGATCATGGCGATCTGCGAACGCCACTGTGCGCCGTCACGTGTACGCAACTCCTCCTTGATAACGCCACGCTCCGAGTCGATCTCCTTGGGATCGAGCGTGATGAAGTGTGACCAGTCGTGCAGAATCATAAGCGTAGAGTCAACAACGCTCTCGCGTGCTACGGGTACATCGGTCATGTAGTACTGGGTGTAGTCCCACGATGTACCTGCATTGAGGTTGGCACCGAACTTAACACCGATCTTCTCAAGGTACTCAATAAGTGACTTGCCGGGATAGTTCTTCGTGCCGTTGAAGGCCATGTGCTCGAGGAAGTGAGCCAGACCCTGCTGGTTGTCGCCCTCCTGGATGGCGCCTACATCGTGCAGGATGTAGAACTCGGCCATACCCTTGGGCTTCTCGTTGTGGCGGATGTAGTAGGTGAGTCCATTCTCCAACACACCCTTACGCACTGCGGGATCAGCGGGCAGCTGCTGCTGCAACTCCATCTGCGCCTGTGCTGTGAAGGTTACGCCCATCATAAGGGCCATAACCATAAAAATAAATCTCTTCATAGTAAGTATTAATTGCTGTTATTTTTCACTCTCTTTTCTGGGTTTCTTGTGTATGCAGGTTCCTGTGATGAGTCCTACGAGCATTCCGATGCCGGCAAATACATTGGTACGGCCGGGGAAAAACAGACCCACCACTGCACCAGTGGCCAGACCGATGACCATACCCAGCGCCATATAGGTTTTTACCTCAACGACCTCGGTATGCTGCTTGGCCTCGTCCATAAGCACCTCGTCTTCGCTCTTCTTGGGGGTATCATCGCCCTCGAAGGCACTCTCATCGACAAAAGGATTTTTATATTTTATCTTTTTATCTTTATTTTCGTCCATGGTCTATAATATTAGTCGCTAAACCAACGACATTTGCTACAAATTTCGTTTATTTTTTTTAACGGACAATACTTTTTTTCACTTTTTTGCTCGCGCGCGTACGAAAAACCATCATTTAAGCGTTATAATGGCAAGAAAAAGATGATAATCTATAGAAAAAAAACGGTTTTATCTTAACAAGCATAAGAAAATAAGCCTATATTTGCAATAGAATATAAACCTAACAACAATAAGTCATGAACGTTAATAATTTGATGGCAGATCTCGAGCGCAAACACCCCGGTGAGAGCGAGTATCTGCAGGCAGTACGCGAAGTATTGGAGTCTATCGAGGAGGTTTACAACGACCATCCCGAATTTGAGAGCGCAAAGATCGTAGAGCGCATGGTTGAGCCCGACCGCATCATCACCTTCCGCGTGACTTGGGTTGACGACAAGGGTGAGATCCAGACCAATCTGGGTTATCGTGTGCAGTTCAACAGCGC
>JAEIGA010005899.1_pt1 | contig 18630 bp, 42 predicted proteins | sample 9270691 | NCBI WGS metagenome assembly JAEIGA01 (sample SAMN17057246, study PRJNA624740) | gut metagenome | biome: biome; isolation source: fecal sample | host: Bos grunniens | place: China: Xizang | collected 2019
CATTTTACGCAGAAAACACGGCGGCAACGATAGATAAACTTCAGCTCGAACTCGGTTCAACCGCAACACCCTACGAACCCTACCACAAGACAACTTACCCACTCACTCCGACAGAGTTGAGAGGTGTTCCGAAGATAGACGCAAACAACAACCTGTACTATGACGGTGACGAGTATGCGAGTGATGGTGGACATACGGAGAATTACGATATTTGCGATTTAGGAACGCTGACGTGGACATTATTGAGTAGTGGCAGGCATAGCGCAACAGTCAGCGAAGCAAAACCAGCAAGTAATACACGGATAGCAAACGCTATAACTTCTAAGTATAGCGTTACAACGGCTACAAGTGTTGGTGATTTAGATATGTTGTTTGCGCTCGGATTGAATAATCAACCGACAATCATAATAAATGATAGTGCTCTTAATGGGTCAACTGCTGAGGATTTCAAAACTGCTATGAGTGGTGTTTACCTTGTCTACGAAAAAGCTACACCCACCACAGAAACTCTCACTCCCTTTGACTTCCCACAGTCTGTAGGTTCTATCGAGGAAATCACCGACTACAAGGTTGAGCAGGAAGATAGAGATGTCGCAATTCCTACAGGGCATGTGACCGAGTACATGGGAAAGGGTGGTGAGTTTACACTGCCGACTTTACCCGAAACACCGTCCGTACTCGCTTTTGACGGGCATAACTTTTTCTGGAAACCTGAAACGGCTTGACAGGGATGAATGCGGATGATAATATTCAAGTGTGAGGCGAATTATGGAAAGCATTATTGTATCAGTAATCACGGGCGGTCTGGCATTGATAGGCGTGATTTTCACGAATGTGCAAAGCAACAGGCGCATTGAAAATCAGCTTATCGCAAGCCAAGCTGTGACCGATGTGAAAATCGAAAACTTGACAGCGGAAGTCAGAAAGCATAACAGTTTTGCCGACAGGATAACCACGTTAGAGGTTAAAGTTGAGGCACTGGAAAAGAGGTTGGAACATGAGTAACAAGACTTATGATATTCTCAAATATATCTGTCAGATTGTTTTGCCTGCAATCGGTACGCTGTATTTTGCCCTTGCACAGATATGGGGATTCCCTTATGCAGAGCAGATTGTGGGTACCATTACGGCTCTTGATACATTCCTTGGCGCAATACTGATGATATCGTCAGCAAGCTATAATAAGTCCAAGAATGATATCGAAAAGGAAATCAGTAATATCGTCAATTAAGGAGCGTGTATGAAGCGTAAGGATGTGGTTAAGACAATCAATGCTTTATCGGGCGCAAGCGGTCACAAAAAGGTGCTGAATATTTACAACAAGCAAAAGGTTTTACCCAGAGGCTATGCCGTAAAGCCTACGGATGCATGGTGCGCCACGACCGTTTCTGCCGTATTCCTGTTAAACGGATATGATAAGTTCGTTGAATGCTCATGTATTCAGATGGTGGAAAAGGCAAAAGCCGCAGGCTTATGGATTGAGAATGATGCCTATATGCCACAGGTCGGTGACGTTATCTTGTATGATTGGCAGGACAGCGGAAAAGGTGACGATAAAGGCGTACCAGACCATGTGGGAATAATCATTGACGTTAACGGCGATACATTCACCGTCCGTGAGGGCAATTTTAACGGCGGTATTGGCAATAGGACGGTAAAACGTAACGGTAAGTACATCAGAGGCTTTATTTGCCCGAAATACGAGGCGCAGAGCACATCTAAATCAATCACAGATATCGCAAAGGAAGTCATAGCTGGCAAATGGGGAAAAGGTACGGAGCGCAAGCAGAGGTTAGCCCTTGCTGGATATGACTACAAAAAGGTTCAAGCCGAGGTCAATCGGCTACTGAAAGGATAGAGCATGGAACAGATTCCATATATAGCGCATGAAGCGGATATGACACGAATGGAGCGCATGAATAGGCGGCTGTGGATTTTGGCAATAATCCTTATAATTGCGCTTATCGGAACCAACGCAGGATGGATTTACTATGAAAATCAGTTTGAAGAAATCGCTGTTGAACAAGAAGTCGATACAGGCGAGGGTGACGCAACGGTTATCGGGGTAGGTGATTATAATGGCGAAAGTGAAACAGAGCGTTAAATATCGCAGGCGAAAGACAGGCGGTAATTCGGGATATCGTAAATGCAATATGTGTCATGGTACGGGCAGAGTTAAAGTCAAATGAGAGATTACACAAATTCTGAAATCGAACACGAAATCAATGAGCGGATTCACTCAGAGCTGGACAGAGCTTTGCTGAAACGGCGGTTCATTGACGGTGTAACACAGGAAAAACTCGCAGAAGAATTCGGATTTTCTGTGAGACAGATTCAGAGAAAACTATATCGGTTACAAGAAAAGTTGTTCTTATAAAATGACCCTACTGGTCTTGTAACAAACCTCCTCGGAAAAGAAGTCTATACGTAGACTTCTTTTTTTTTGCGTAAAAATGTCGTGATATTGACGTTTGGCAGTCGTTGGAATGCTAAAGCGCACGGGTTATTATATAGCTGTCGGAGGGTTGAAGTATGACAAACGTGTTAATCCGTAGGCTTATAAACGCAGGATATGACCCAGACAAAGCACTTAAAATCTGTCAGCTAAATATAAACGACCTGTCGGCGCTTGATAGCAGACTAACTTTGATTGAGAGGGAACAGGAATGTGGGTCAGATATAATCCGAACCCCACGGGCAGGAGTGTGGGAGACTGTGCCGTCCGTGCGGTAGCAAAAGCCTTAAACATCGATTGGGAAACAGCATATAGAATGATATCTGATAACGGATACGCCATGGGCGATATGCCGTCCTCAGATAGCGTATGGGGCGCAGTTTTACGCCAAAACGGCTTTTATAGGCAGAGTATGCCTAATAGATGCCCCGATTGTTACACGGCGGCTGATTTTGCCCGTGATAACCCCACAGGTACGTTTGTATTAGGGTTCGGCGGTCATGTTGCCACTATCGTAGACGGAACGCTTTACGACAGTTGGGACAGTAGCAGGGAGATACCGCAATTTGTGTGGTACAGAAAGTGAGGGAGTTATGCTGAATTATTTTAATCCATATTATGGCCAGCAACCGCAGGCTCAAATGCAACCGCAGATGTCGGGAAATTCGAGCTTTGTGAGTGTGAGAAGTGAGGCAGAAGCACGGAATTATCCTGTGGCGTATGGAAACAGCGTGAATTTCAAGGATGAAAACGCCCCGTATCTATACGTTAAGACAATGGGATTCTCGCAACTTGACCGACCAATCTTTGAAAGATATAGACTTACAAAAGAGGATACCACAGAAGCCTCAAATTTGCCCGTAGAGAGTACCAATGATATTAAGTCTATAAACGATAGGCTAAAAGACGTGGAAGCCGAAATGAGGCAAATACGAAGCGAGATAGAGGACATAAAAAAGAGGATGCAGGAGGTGAACAGCGATGATGCCAAACCCGAATGAAATCATGCAAGCGATATCTCAGCTTAAACAAAACCCAATAGGGATATTAGGGCAGAGGTTCAATATACCAATGGGCGTAAATAATCCGAACGATATTATTCAGCATTTGTTAAATACGGGGCAGGTGTCACAGGATGCTGTAAACCGTGCTATGCAGATGCGGAACAACCCTGCTTTTAAGGGATTATTCAAGTAAGTATTAAGAGTGTGCGCACACCTTGATATACGGGCAATGCGGAATACGAGCGTTGTCCCTAACCTACAACATTTATAGGAGGAAAAGATTATGGCTTTAACAGACGAAAGTGGCGTAAATGCTACAATGCTTGTATCACCTACGGGCGGTATGAACGGTGGATTCGGTAACGGATTCGGTGGAGACTGGGCGTGGATTATCCTGCTTCTGCTTTTGGGCTGGGGTAATAACGGCGGCTTTGGCGGCTATGGCGGCGGTCAGTTAGGATATGATTTTCCGTGGATTCTCAACGGTCAGCAGGGAATAAACACCAACACCAACAACGGATTCCGTGACGCAATGATTAACGACGGTATCACATCTGTTCGTGATTCTATTGCGGCTTTGAGTACGCAGTTATGTGGATGCTGTGGAGATATGCAGATGGCACTTGCGAACGGTTTTGCTGGCGTTGAGCAGGGCGCAAATGCACGTCAGATGGCAAATATGCAGACTGCATTCGGTATTCAGTCACAGCTTGCACAGGCGAGTGCGGATAATAGGCTTGGTATCGCCAACCTTGGCTCAACGATTATCAGCGAGAATTGTGCCGACAGGCAGGCTCTCAACGAGGGTGTCCGTGACATAATCGCAAACCAGACCGCAGGAACACAGAGAATTCTTGACCAGCTGTGCCAGGATAAGATTGACGCCAAGAACGACGAAATCGCTAATTTGCGCCAGCAGATAGCAATGAAAGACCTTGCGGCATCACAGGTGGCACAGAACGCATTTATTCAGCAGGGATTCACAAATGAGGTAGACCAGCTCTACAATCGCTTGAATTCATGCCCCGTACCGACCACACCTGTTTACGGTAGAACCCCGATTTTTACCTGTAACCAGAACAACGGTTGCGGTTGCGGATGCGGCGGTTCGTTTTGACGGGAGGTGTGACCTATGGCTGAATATTTAGCAAACGCTGTTCAGAACGTAGCACTTAATGGGCCCGTTCTGTTCACGGCTTCTATCCCTTGCACTAAAGGTTATGTTTACCACGAAGATGAAACGGGGATTTTTATTCTGAGAGGTTGCACAAATAATTGTTTCGCAAGGTATCAGATAACCTTTAATGGAAATATTGCAATCCCAGAGGGCGGTGCTGTTACGCCGATAGCGATAGCTGTAACGATAAATGGCGAGCCAAGACTTACCAGCAGGGCGATATTAACGCCAGCGGCGGTCGATGAATACGGCAATGTAACCAGCACGGCGATAGTGACCGTACCTAAAGGGTGCTGTTTCACGGCGTCTGTGCGTTACGTAGACGCAACGACGGACGACCCAGCAACGGAGCCCACGCCCTTGATTGCGGTTCAGAATGCGAATTTTGTAATCACACGGATTGCGTAAGGGAGGTGAAAGAGTATGCACAAATTGATGGAATACATCTGTGATGAGCTTGAAGAATACGAGCGCAAAGCGGAGAAAGACGGAAAGCTGTCTATGTCAGAAATCGACTATATAGATAAGCTGGCACACATCAAAAAGAGCCTGCTTTCAGCAGATGAGATGTGGGAGGATAGTGAGTACAGCAATGCCCGTGACGGCGGTAATAGCTACCGTGGCGGTTCTTATGCGAGGGGCAGAGGGCGCAATGCAAAGCGTGACAGTATGGGGCGATATAGCCGATATGACGGGTACAGCCGTGCTGATGAAGCCAGCTTTAAGGCAGACCTTGAAGATTTAATGCAGGATGCACCCAACGAACATGTACGCACGAAATTGCAGAGGATGATAGCCGAAATGTAAAGGAGGTGGCTGACTGTGATAACTAAAGGCGATTTACAGGAAGCCATAGCCGAGTGCGAGGGAGTGCGAAACCCCACAGCAAATACCTGTCTAAAATTAGCGGCGTTTTACACGATAAAGGACAAGCTATATCCCGAACCGCAAAGCGAGCCTGTGCGTGGCTATTCAATGTCAGCAGGACCAGTCAACTATGATAGTTCAAGCGAGTTCGGACGGCTTGTGGCAGGACGTGATATGTCGCAGATTATGCCCGTAATCGACGAATTGATGTCAACAATACGGGTGATAAGCCCGAAATTATACACGGGTGTCATGAATAAAATATCGGAAATCTAATGTATAGGGTGTTTCAGAATGTGCTGAAACGCCCTATTTTTCTACGTTTTCAAGAAATTCAAAATTTTTCAAAATTTTTCAAAAAAAGTGTTGACAAGCAATAAAATCTGTGATACAGTAAGGACAGTTAAAGAACGAACGACGGACATCTAAGGGAAGCGCAAAGCGTCCAAGCCGAGCAGTAGTCGCCAGCGGGGGCGTTTTCAGTACCAAGAACCGACGAAAAAAATCAGAACCCACAGGAGGTCAAAACGATGATGAATTTTAAGGAATTTTTACAGGACTTTATGAAAGATGAAGAAGTATGGAACATGAGCCTTGAAGAATATAACAACCTCAAAGCCATGGCAAGAGAAATCTACGAAACCTTGACAGAGCAGGGTGCAGGCTCATTTATCAGATAAGAGGAGGACAGGACAATGATTTTAGTAGCGTACAGAGGAAGCGGCAACATCGAATACGGAAAGATACTTTTCAAAATAGATGCATGGGCACAGGGGGCTTATGAGCAGGCAAGGGAATACATCAAGGCTAACCACTGGTTACCGACCGAGCAGAAAATCACGCTCAACGGCGACATGATAATCTGGGTAGAGTAAGGAGGTGCAGGACATGAAAATCGAGGTCATTTATGATGAAGATTTAGACCTTTATTCCATCGAGGCTGATGGTGAAACCGTTTTTGAATGCATGGGATTAGATGAGGTTAAAAATCTCACAATCGGCGATATAGAGGCTTACATGCAGTAGTCGGTAAAATATAGGCTGAAATTGCACAAGGGGCTATTTCGGGCAAATACGAGGTCACAGCGGTATCTGAGGACAGGAGGTGAGGAGTTAATCAGAACCGCAGGCGCACACATAACATATAGGAGGATAACGATGAACATTATTGATGAAATCAAGAGACAGTTAGGTGATGTAGAGGTCATAGAGGCTACAAAGGTTCAGAACAACGGCAACATATTAAAAGGATATTCAATCCGCAAGGCTGGGGACATGATAGCTCCCACACTTTACGTAGCGGAGAGCTGGTCGGATGAAATGAAAATCCGCTCAGTTGTGGAGAGATACCGCAACAACGACGATATCGCAAGGCGACAGGCGATTGATGCGGAAGTTACAGAGCTTTTCAGCTCAGCAGAGAATGTCTACGACAGGGTTTATCCCTGCTTAGTCGATGCGGAAAAGAACAGCGAGTTTTTGCAGGATAAGGTGTGGACGCCATATTTCAGTCTTGCGGTTATATTCAAGTGCTACATATCATGCGGCGCAATCACAATCACAAAAGACACCGCTCAGAAGTTAGGACTCAGCACAGATATCTTATATGAAAAGGCTGTGGAGAATATCGGCAGGGATTACAGTACAGCATTGCTTTCAGACATCGTACCGTATCCGCAACCACAGGATGCTCCCACGCTTCGTATTTTGACCAACAGCAAGGGTTATTACGGAGCGGCGGCTATTTTATCGAATAAGGCAATGGAAGCCCTACACGACGAAATGGGAACTGATGAAATATACATGATTCCCAGTAGCGTACACGAAATGATAGCGGTGCCAGTCTACGGAGGCAACACATTGGATACGGACGAAATCAAAGAAATGATATCAGCTATAAACAGCACGGTGGTGGAGGCAGGCGACGTACTCAGCAACAGGCTTTTCATTCACAGAGCAAACGGTCAGATAGAGGAGGTATAGCCATGGCAAAAATAAAGGTACTTGCGCTTGACGTGCAGGATGGAAAAGGGTTGTATGAAATAACGATTGACAACGACAATCTTGATGCGATTTACGACATACTGAAATGCGATACTTTTGATATCGCCACACGCAAGATTGGCGACAGATATTACGACATCTTCTGCGACGATGAGGGGCTGTTCAATGAAAATCCAATCATTTCAGCTATTGAGGAGGGATTGAATCCAATGCTGGTCGGAAACCTTATGATTGCGAACCATGATGGAGCAGGCGAAACGACCGCACTCACAGCAGAGGATATCCAGATAATCAAGATGCATACAGTCAAAATTGCGGACCATGCAAGCCGCAGGATTTACACAGCCCTCTATCCCGTCGGATACTGATGTAACATTTTTGCCCTGCGCAAACTTTTATATATATTCTTATATTTTTATATACTTTTTATTTTTACCTTAAAATGCTACATAAAAAAGAAAAAAAGAGGTAAAAAATAAAAGAAAATTAAGAAAAGATAAAAAAAATAGAAAAAAATTAAAATTTTTCTTGACAAGGGTTGTGCAGGGTGATATAATGCACATAGGGTCGAGAAAGGAGGTGAGAACATGACGCTTGCGGAAAGAATGATGGAGTACAGGTCAAAAGAGCTGATTACGCAGGGTACACTTGCGATACGATGTGGAGTATCATTGCAGACAATCTACTCTATTGAAAAAGGCTTGCAGGAGCCCAGCCTTTTGACAAAGGCAAAGATTGAAAAGGTTATTGGAGAGGAGAAAAAATGAGTTTAAGTGCGACCAAGATTAAGGATTTCAAGAGCTGTCGGCGCAAGTATGAGTTGAAGTACATCGAGAAGTTAGCGCCCGTACAGAAAGCTGAGGCTCTGGAAGTCGGAACGAATTATCATGGGTATCTTGAAATCTTGAACAGCGGCACACCATTAGCAGGAAATCCCGATTACGACGGTATCTATACAAAAGAGCTTGCAATGGCAGAGGCTTATGAGAAGTACATCTATCCAAGATTCAAGGTGAAATCCGCAGAAGAATGGGTACAGTACGAATTCGCAGACGGAGAGAGGCTTGTGGGCAGGGTTGACGCAATCGCAGAGGACGGACAAATCGTAGAACATAAGTCCAGCGGTCTTGATATTACGGAGTCTTATGAATACAACCTGCTATGGGATGAACAGATACTTGCATACATGCTTATGACAGGATGCCGTAGGATACATTATACCGTATGCAGGAAGCCGACAATCCGACAGACGCAGAAAGAGTCGGAAGAAGAATTTTTCAAGCGGATGGTAGCATGGTATGACACCGATACTGAAAAGAAAATCCGATTGCTTGAAGTTGAGCGCACAGACGCAGAAATCGAGAAGTTCAGACAAGAGCTTGATGAAATCAAGGGTGTGATTGAAAGAGCGGAAGCGAACAAAGAATTTTATCGGAATACGTGCCATTGCAATTTATACGGCAGACGATGTGAATACAGTTCGATATGCTTAAATTATGACCCGTCACAGGAATACATCGAGTTCACAAAAGCGGAGTAATTCGCAGTAGAGGAGGACAGAATGTTAGTATTAGGCAGGACAGTCGATAAGATTGTGGAGGATATCTCAAAACAGTCTCCCGATACGATTTTTTACATCGGAAGCTCAGCAGGGTTTTTCTTTATAGGCACTGGTGAAGAGTATAAAGCCGATATCGAGGACATATCCAAGGGATACTTGAAATCCTTTAAGGCGCAGGCGATAAAGGCACAGCAGACCATTAAAGAGCTTTCAAAGCCAATTTCACCGAAAAAGGATGAAAGTTTGGAAAAATACGCCGACAGACTGGCAAGGATATCGAAACAGCTTACAGAAAGCGTACACGCTAAAGAGCGATTAAAACCCGTGATTGAAAAATGGGTGCCCATTCAGCAGAGGATTCCGACAGAAATCAGCAAAAAAGATGAATTGCTTGACCCGAATGGAATTATTATCAATATGAAAGGTATTGAGTCTGGAGGGTTCTGGTTCAAGCACGAATACGACACAGCAAAGGCAAAAAGAGGAGGTAAACAGGATGGAGCTAAAAAAGATAACAAATGAAAGTAGACCGTATACAGCCCTGTTATATTGCAAGCCAGGCGGCGGTAAATCGACAGCAATCGGACTGATAGCGGAAGCGAGCGAGGGCAACACGCTGGTCCTTGACGTTGACCGTACTATCACACGTACACTTGCGAAAAAGGAAGTCGTGAAGAATATCGACAAGGTATTCGTGCAGGAGATTGACAATATCAATACGTTCGAGGGATGGTCGAAAGTTCTGATGGAAATCACGCCCGATTTTCTGAAACAGAACAATATAACTACGGTTGCGGTTGATAACATTTCGGAGCTTGAAAGGTGCATTTTATCAGACCTTGGAGCAAAGGGCAAAAATAAAGGCGTTCCAGCTATGGCTGATTATCAGTACATGCAGTTCAAGTTAGTGAACAGCTTGCGGTATATGAAAAGCTGGGGCGTGAATATCGTATGGACGGCGTGGGAAATTGCAGAACCGTTCACACATCCCGACGGAACACAGTACACAAGACTTCTGCCAAAGATATCGACGAAGATTGTGGACAATATTTGCGGTCTTTGCGACATCGTAGGATGGATAGGCGTGAATAAAGAGGGCGGACATAGTATCCTGCTTGAAGCAACACAGAACATTTACGCTAAAAATCAAGTCGATGCAAGAAAGTCGTGTGAAGTGCAGGAATTTATCCAGAAGAAAGAGGAGGGCAAAAAATGATTTACAGAGTAATTATGGAAGTCGGATACCGTGAGGCTTGGTTTGATTTTGATGATGCAGAAACAGCGTGCAGTTTTGCACAGCTTATGCTCACACATCAGACCCCGAATGAGGACACATGCAAGAAAGACCATATTGAGCTGAGAGTCATAGACACCACAATTAAGGTTGTAGAGGAGGAGGAGAATTGATGGAAAGAAAAAAGGTTAAGGTTAAGACCGAAACAGAGGAATTACAGGTAACTATTACTAAGGACGAGTTTTTCGATATAGCCGCACACGAAGTCTCACAGTTTCTCACGTTTATGCAGAAGAAGTTTGGGGCGAAATGCGTAGTACCATTCGGCGATATACTTACAACAGTCATAGGTGAAATCGCCATAAAAATGTTTAAGGAGGATGAAGAATTATGAGCGGATGGAGTTACAGCAGGACAGAGCAGAGTTTCAATACAAACGTACCCGAGGGCAAGCACAGGATACGTATTAAGAGTGCCGAAAAGGCGGTGTCAAAGAGCGGAAACGATATGCTTGCATTACAGTTTGACATTTCGGGATATAATTCAACCCTTTATCATTACATTACATTCATGAATGATAAGCCCGAAATCACGAACAGAATGCTCACACAGTTTTTTGATGCGTTCAAGGATATCCCAGACGGCGATTTTGACACATCGCACTGGATAGGCAAGGTCGGTGCTTGCACGGTGAAACACGAGGAGTATAACGGCAACACGAACGCCAAGGTAGGGTATTTTATCCACAAGGATAAGCAGGGCGATTTACCACCGTGGAAAGAACCCGAAAACAGCACGGGCGGCGGCATTCAGACGGATGCCAGCGGATTCGCAACCGCAACCAGCACAGAGGTGCCGTTCTGATGCGGAACATCAAACAGATAGGCAATGATTTTGAAAAAGAGGTTTGTGCAATGCTTGCGCAGGACGGGTATTGGGTACATTTTATCGTACCCGATGCCCGAGGCGCACAGCCTTTTGACATCATAGCCGTAAAGGACGGAAAGCCCTTAGCGTTAGACTGTAAGACTTGCGTAGCAAAGACATTTAACATCAGCAGGCTTGAAGATAATCAGATTTTATCTTTTGAAAAATGGTTAGCCTGTGGAAATCCCGAACCATATATATTCGTGAAGCACGAGGACAGGGTTTATAAGATACCCTACTCAATTCTGAAAAAAGATGGAAAAATAAAATTGGAGGATTGGCATGATTAAGAAAAGAGATTTGGCGGTATGTGCCGTTAGCACAATAACAACACTCAGCATGATATTCGGCATGAACGCAGTGATGTCGGACAGCAAAAAGGTTGAACCCTATAATTACATTGAGCCTGTGGAGGCAGGCATTAACTACGATGTAATCGCATTACAGGGTAAAAAGAATAAGGTTATCGAGGTAGCGACAGACCATGACGATATCGAGATTCTTGCAAATACGGTCATGGCAGAGGCAGGAAACCAGCCGATGGTGGGAAAGGTAGCGGTCGCAACTACGATTTTGAACAGAAGCGAAATATGGGGGAAAAGCATTTATTCAGTCGTAACACAGAAAAACCAGTACGCTTACCCGTACAAGGGAAAGGTTGACGATGAATGCTATGAGGCGGTGGATATCGCAATCAAGAACAGGAATTTATTTTCCAGAAAAATGCTTTATTTCAGAACAGGACATTATCATTCATTCGGGTCGCCATATATTCAGATTGGGGACCATTATTTTTCGTTAGAGGAGGACAAAAAATGACAGAGGATGATTTAAGGCATATCCGATATATCGCAAGGTCATGTGCAAAGCAGACCACATTCTTGACAGAGGAAGAATTATATCAGCAGGGATGTCTTGAATTCCTGCTAAACAAGGATAGCTACGAACCGTGCAAAGGTGAATTTTGGAATTACATGTGGATAGTGATTCTGACAAAATTGAAATCGTATATACGTCAAAAAGAGAAGCCTGTACGGATTCCCGAAAACAGATACAAAGAAGTCGAAATCGAGGTTGTGCCGATAAGAAGCCCCGAAACATGGAACAAGCTATGCAGGAGGATTGAGGAGCAAACAGAACAAGAGCTTGACGAAATCGAAAAGGCGTTGACGTTTGCCCCGATAATTAACAGGGCATTGAAAGACTTGACGGAACGTGAAAGGCTGGTGATAACCTTGCGATATGGGCTAAACGGAGAAGAACCGCACACCCTTGAAGAAGTAGGAAATGTGATAGGCACTCAGAGGGAAAGAGCAAGACAGATAGAAAAAAGAGCCTTACAAAAGATGCGCTGGTTCGTGATAAAAGAGGGAGGTGGAACGCTTGAAGATTAAGGTTGGGGCGAAAATCGTAATTACAGACCCTACTGCCGAGATTAAGGATTTATGCCGACAGTTGGTGGTCAGAAATCCTAATTATGATAAAGCCATGATACACGGCAGAACGCCATTTACAAGGATTCCCGAATATATATGCTTATACGAGGTTGTGGGGAATGAAATCCACATCCCGTTCGGATGCCTGCAAAAAGTTTGGGATATTCACCCACAGAAATTCGATTGGGAGCTCTTATTTGCCCCAAATAGGCGTTTCCAGTACAAAAGCGATATTTCTCTATACGGTTATCAAGACAGGGCGGTAAATGAGGCGATTAAGGCGAAAAACGGAATATTGGTTATGCCATGCGGTACTGGAAAGACACAATGCGGTCTTGAAATCATATCACGGGTAGGCGGCAGGGCGTTATGGTTGACTCATACGGGGGAGCTTCTGAACCAAAGCAAGGCACGGGCAGAGGACAACTTTGAGGATGCAGGAAGCGGAACAATCACAGCAGGTAAGGTGAATATAGGACAGGGGATAACATTCGCAACCGTTCAGACGATGTGCAAAATAGACCTTGAAGCACACAAGAACGATTGGGATATCATAATCGTAGACGAATGCCATCACTGCTGTGGAAGTCCTACGAAAGTTACGCAGTTTTACAAGGTGCTGTCGGGGTTATCCGCACGATATAAAATCGGATTGACCGCAACACCGAAACGGGCAGACGGGTTAGAGTTAAGCATGTATACACTTTTAGGCGGCGTGATACATGAGGTATCACGGGAAGATGAGGAGGTAAAATCCAAGATATGTCCGATAAAGGTCGTTCCCGTTGAAACACATTGGTTTCCCGAATACGACTGCATTTTAACAGGCGATGGCACGATAGATTATTCAAGGCTTGTGGATGCTTTAACGAAAGACGAACAGCGATTTAAGCAGGTGAGCGAGTTTGTAAATGATTTACAGAATGATAAAACTATCGTGCTTGCAAGTCGTGTGGAATATTTGAAACGATTACAAGAACAGTATCCTGCAAAATCCGTATGCTTATCGACGGGTGGAAAGGGCGGCAAAAAAGACCGCAAGGATGCGCTGAAAAAATTGGATAATGGAGAAATCAACTGCATATTTGCCACATATCAGCTTGCGAAAGAGGGGCTTGACGTTCCGAGCTTGCAATATGTGGTTTTTTCTACCCCAGAAAAGGACGAAACGACGATTATTCAGAGTGCTGGCAGAGTAGGCAGGCGGACAGCGGGCAAAGAGTACGGCACAGTAATTGATTTTGTAGACGGATTCCCGATGTACGGCACAAAATATTATAAAGAGCGCAAAAAATGGTACAAGAAAATCGGAGCGGAGGTGATTGAATGAAAGACTATGTGATAGAAAAGCAATTCGAGTACAACGGGTTTTTATGTGCGGTTCTGATGCAGGATTTAGGGCATAGATGTGGTTATGTGGGGATACCTAAAGGACACAAGCTCTACGGACGAAAAGACCTTGAAAAGACAATTGATGTTCACGGAGGGATAACGTATTCAAACTGGAAGCGCACAGACGGGTATCCGATAGATAAGCCGAATGATTATCATTGGATAGGCTGGGATTATGCACATTACGGGGATTGTGCAGATGCAAGCGACTACATCAAAAATTTTGGACAGGAGGAGTATTTCAGAAGAATAAAATACGGCGGCGGTTATATATTCGCAACGGATGGTTGGACTTACAGCGTTGAGGACGTGCGTGCGGCGTGCGAGTATGTGGTTGAACAGTTAGAAATTTTATAAAAAATTAAAAAAACTATTGACAAGATAAAGTGAGGGTGATATAATAGCCATAGAGTTGATAAAAAAGAACCCGACAGGAGGTCAATATGAATATTTTAACTATCATTCTTGAAAAAGAGCTGAAAGCTACAAAAGATAGATTGGAAAAGCTGATTCAGATGCAGGCGCCAGAAATAATCATCCGAAATCTCACGGCACAGGTTGCTGAAATGGAAAACGGTGAAATCAAAATCGGCGGTGACAATGCCCTGCTTGACCTTGCGTTTGAAAGCTATGAAGTCAAAACAGGCAATGGTGGAAAGAAATATATTCAGTTTGACAATGGGGTTAGGTATTTTCCGAACGCCAAATACGGTCGGTTCATTACACGTTAAGAGGAGGTAGGAAATGACATTTGATGAAGCAAGAGAAATATTCCTTAATCGAGGATATGAACAGGTAGATGGCGGTTCGATTTACAATGCTGATAAGTGGCGAGAGTCTATAATTGTAATATCAAATTGGTTACAGCAAGAGCCTTGCGAAGATTGGTATGACGTACCGTCTGATGAAATGACACTTGAACAAGCACGGCAAGCGGTAAGGGATTTAAGAAAAATGTGGGCAAAGCATTTATGGCAAAAGCCTTGTGGTAAGGACATAAATGTCTCTACCACGGATGCAATCAGCAGACAGGCGGTGCTTGAAATCGTGGAAAGGGAGCTGAGCAAGGGTGGTGCGTTGTTTGAAATTGAGCAGTTGCCACCTGTACAGCCACAGCCGAAGACAGGGCGTTGGATTCCTATTAGTGAGAGGTTGCCCGAAAATGAAAGTCGGGTATTAGTCACAATTCAAACGCCAATGCGGTCTAAAGTGAGAAGCGGAATGTTTGATAACGAACGATTTTATAACGATAATGGTGACACATGGAAAGTAACAGATAAAGAAGTGAAAGCATGGATGCCTTTACCACAGCCATACAGGGCAGAAAGTGAGGAGAAGCGTAAAAATGAATGATTTTGACTGTGGTAAAACTTTTGGAAGATTTTTCGTATCATGGATTATCAATGATAATTTCTGTGGAATAGCAATAAGAATCGGTAAAGAATACGCAGGTGGTATGTGTTGTGAAGTTTATCACTTGACAATTCAAATTGGATTCGGACAACTGACAATAGGTATTATCGGCAGAAAGTGAGGAGGTGCAGGATGAAGCGAACGTGGGATGCGGAATTTTTCGATGGCGAATGTCCATATACGGGAAAGCCCTGCTATGAATGGGAATGTGATTCCTGTGAAGTTGAAATGCAGGAAAGAGAACAGGCACAGTTGCTTGACGATTATGAGGAGGTAAAAAATGGACAAACATTATAGGGTTGTAAGGACTTATGATGATAATAAGTTTGCTACAGAATTACAAAAGGCATTCGATGAGGGGTATGAGTTCGTCAGAGCGTCAGAGTATGTGCCCGAGGCTAACCATAATGGGACAAGAAGATACGGATATATTGAATATATCTTGGTAAAACAGGAGGTAGAAAAATGGACAAACAAGAATTGATAGAGAACCTTAATACGCTTGACGACCTGTTACCATTTGATGCGGTCGATGATGCCGATACGGGCGCAAAATTTGACGTACACGAGTTGATATATGAGGCAAGTGATGTGATAGAGAGTACGATGTGGGTACCTGTTTCTGAAAGACTGCCCGAAGCTGATGGTGAATTCGCTGTAGCGTGGTTGCCGAAAGGTGAGCGACCGTCTAACAAAAAATGTTTTATCGGATATTCCGAATTCGTAGACGGGGGATGGTACAGTTATTCTTTGAACAAGCGACATCCGCAGGGCGTTGATATTTTCGCTTGGATGCCGTTACCCGAACAGTATGTGATAAAGGAGGACGATTTATGATACTGGAAGAAACAGACCATTTTATCGAGATTGAAATAAAGTTAGACGATGGCACAGTTATCGGTCACGCAGAAGTCGAGCCGAATACGCACACGCTGGAAAGATTCCGCATTTATGAGCCATATCGGGATAAGGGCTACGGACAGCAGGCGTTGGATGAATTGATGCAGAAATATATGCTGAGGCGGCTGTGGGTTCGGTCAGATAACGAAAGAGCTGTCCACATCTACGAAAAAGCAGGATTTAAGAGGGTTCGGGAAACCATGTTTGAGATGGAGGCAGGCAATTAAAAATTTTTTGAAAAAAATTCAAAAAAGTATTGACAAGCTACCCGAAAGGTGGTATCATATCCATAGAGTTAAGAAATCGGAACCCAATAAGGAGGTCAAAATCATGAACATAGTATCAACAGCGGAGTATGAAAAAGCAAAAATCGCATTCCTGCACAAGCATAACGACTGGGAAGTCGAAACTTCACCCATGGACGAGTACGGCAGATATCATAAGACATACGCCTGCACAGACGGTGCGGTATGGACGGAGATAAATGAGCCAGAGTATCAGACAGCAGAAGCTGAGGTTGAAGTAAAGGGCGTGAAATTCACAATCAAGCAGGAAGTCAAGTTATTCAGAACAGAGGGATGGAGTACCGAAAACCCGACAAGCATTTACTGCTATGAGAAGTTTTGAGAGGAGGGCGACAGCGATGATGAAAGCAACAGAATGGTGGGTAGAATTCAATCACGGTAACGAAATCAAGACAGGCTTTAAGTCCTACGAAGAAGCAGAGAGATGGTCACACGAAAATACGATTGATGGAAAAGTGATTGCACTTTATCCGCAGGGGGATTTTTAACATGAGGTTTTTGCTTTACAGAGCGGATGATTTCACGACCAAGTCAAAGGCTGTCAAGGGTTTTGAAAAATACGCAGACGCCAAGGCGTATGCCGAAACCCTTGATTATCCAGTAAAAATCGTATTTAACTGGCAGGGAGCGGCGCACGCTCCAAGGCGTACAAAGGACGATTTCGAGTTTACAACCGATAGCGGTGAAGTAATCCTGCTGAAATGGGAAAAGGTCGAATTTAGGGCATACAAGAAGCGCACGGGGGAGGACTTAAAACTGGGCGCAACCGTACCAGATGCGCTTCTCGAATACATCAATAAAAATTTTTGAAAATTTTTTCAAAAAAGTATTGACAAGCTAAAAGATGTATGATACAATATCCATAGAGTTGAAGTTAAGCAACGCCCAGCAGGGCAGGAACCCAAGGAGGTCAAGACTATGACATTTACGTACAAATTCTACGACAAGGCAGAGGATAAGGAACCCATCGACGTTATGACATTCGACGGCGATTCAGAAAAGGATGTACGGGAAGCCGTACACGATTATTGCGATACATACGGGTATGAAGCCTACGTGCTGATACCGTCGAAAGCGCCCAAGGCAGAGCCCAAGCAGGATGCAGAGGGCGGTCAGAAAAAGGTATGGACACAGGACGAAATCAAGAGCCTTGTGCAGACCAATGATACAATGCTTTACAGAAGCCTGCTGAAGCTCTATGAGTGCCAGACCAGTACAGAGCAGTATTCGGGAAGCACCAGAGAGAGGAATGGCAAGGGCTTTAATTCGGTCGATGCCAAGTTCTTGACAAGCGTTTCGGAGTTCTTGAAGCGCAGAGGCTTTTTGACCGACAAGCAAAAAGCCGCAACACGCAGAAAACTCGTAAAATATACAGGTCAGTTGACACGCATAGCGAATGCGTGAGAGGAGGGGAGAACAATGGGAAGATTCGGAAAGTACAACAATCCAAGCAGGAAGTCAAGACGCAAGCCCGATTATACAGAAAGATGTATAATCGCAGGAAAGGGGATGCTCATTGACCGCAGGCTGGGCTACGGCGTAGAAGCTCCAATTTGCCCAAAATGCGGACAGGCGTACAGCGAGCCTCCTGCACTTAGTAGGGAGGATAACAAAACGGCTATTTGCCCCGATTGTGGGCTAAAAGAGGCGTTACAGGATTTTGCACGGGCAGAGAGGAGGTGAAGCAATGACAATAATTGAGGCGGCAAAAGAGTTAGGATTGAAAGTCCGAACAGTAAGGCGTTGGATAGTAATGGGATGGCTTGACGCTGAAAAGAGGAGCGACAATCGATGGTATATCAATTTAACAGAGGAGGACAGAAAGCGTGCAGACGAACACAGAAAATTTGCCCCAAGAGCTGAAAGAAGTTCCACAGTGGGTATGCTGGCAGGGAGAGGCTAAAATCCCGAAAAGCCCATTCAATGGGAAGAATGCGAAATCAAACGACAAAAAG
>JAEIGA010005900.1_pt1 | contig 18629 bp, 15 predicted proteins | sample 9270691 | NCBI WGS metagenome assembly JAEIGA01 (sample SAMN17057246, study PRJNA624740) | gut metagenome | biome: biome; isolation source: fecal sample | host: Bos grunniens | place: China: Xizang | collected 2019
GCTTACTTCCTCCGTGGTCTCTGGCATTTCATCGCAGCTTATCGTCATGGTAAAGGTGACCTTGGTGTTCCTTTCAAGCCATGGGAAGAGTATGAGAACGGCTATAACAATGAGATGCCTCCACAGCAGCCAAGCGTGACTGACAACTACGCGTATATCGTAGCTGACTTCAAGAAGGCTGAGGAATTCCTTCCTTGGAACGGTTCTATCACTTCTACATATGATGAGTCTAACCGTGGTCGTGCACACAAGGTGTCAGCGATTGCTTATCAGGCAAAGGTTCTTGCATACTGGGCTACTTGGGATAAGTCAAAGTGGGCAGATGTAATCACTCTTGTTGACAGACTTGAAAGAGAGTTCGGCCGCGACCTCGCTCCTACATTTGCTGAGCTTTGGTCATCAGACTTCGCTGATTTCTGGAATGCTGAGTGCTGCTACTCAATTCCTTCAAATGGTGGTGCTATGGGTGGCCCAATCGAGTTCGGCGGTATCATCGTAGAGAACAAGGGTTGGGGTAAGTTCAATGGCTGGGGCCAGATGAAGCCTACTCTTGACATTTATGAAGAGATGGCAAAGGATAACTGGGAGACTAACGCTGATGGTTCTGTAAAGAAGAACGACCGTCTTGCTAAGTCTATCCTTGAGTACGGTGACAAGTTCATGTACTTCGGTGAGGAGAGACTTTTCTGGTCAACTTCAGATATCGAGGCTGGTTTCATGATCAACAAGTATATGGATGCTCTCAAGTATGAGGATCCTGAGGGTATGGGTTACCTCGTTCCTAACGCTGACTGGCCATGTACAAGAGTTAACTTCCACCTTCTCCGTTTTGCTGACCTTAAGCTTCTCCGTGCTGAGGCATACCTCAACCAGGGTAATGGCGCAAAGGCTGCTGAGGATATCAACGACATCCGTCTCCGCTCTAACCTTAAGCCGCTTGCTGGTGCAGCTACTTGGACTGACCTCTATCATGAGCGTCGTTGCGAGCTTGCATTCGAGATGGCTGACCACCTCCACGATATCAAGAGATGGGCTGTTTCAGGTGCAGCAGAGATCAAGGCTCTTGCAATTGCTGAGCTCGAGAAGCATCCTGACGTACGTAATCATGAGGATAGAGCAAACCCTCATTCACCATGGGTAAAGGCTCCATATGCTGACTACCAGAGCCCTGCAAAGCAGTGGACAGATGCTAAGATCGCTTTCCCTTATCCTGCAGATGAGATCACAGCAGCTGGTGGCGCTTACAAGCAGATTGAATATTAATATGAGAAAAATCTTACCGATACACTGTTATATATCTTTTGAGTTATTAATAAATTGGGGTATATAAACTAAAAATAAACATAGGTAAGAAATAACTCCGGTGGAACAAGTTGTGATAATTTGTTCCACCGGAGTCTTTTTATAGAATTGAAATTGATTTTAATCTTCCCAGCTTACTGTACGGGACATATCTGGATTTACCGAGATAGAAACTTGCAATGTTTCCTCAGGAAGCAGATCCTCTATGTTCTCAGGCCATTCCATAATGCATATGCAACCACTGTCAAGATAATCATATAGACCTATCTCGATTGCTTCTTCAAGTTTGTTTATGCGGTAGAAGTCGAAATGGTAGATGGAATCTCCGTCAGCGCGAAGATATTCGTTTACAATGGCGAAAGTAGGTGAACCTACGGGGTCTGTAACCCCGAGTACCCTGCATATTGCTGTAGTGAAGGTCGTCTTTCCCGAGCCCATAGGAGCATAGAATGCTATAAGTGTATTGTCTCCTATCTCTTTGAGGAATTCTGCAGCTGCTGTGTCAATGTCCTCAATACTATTAATTCTGATTTCATGTTTCATACGGCAAAGATAAACACTTTTCCTGATTTAACATTTCTCTGCTTCAATTCAGCGGATTGCAATACGTTCCATTGCGGGAGCCTCTTTTCAATATGCTCAGTTTACGGAAAGTGTGCAGATGAAGCCGTTTATGTCAAGCGCCTCCATTTTCCCGTCTTTCCAGACAAGAGGCTTCCCGCCTTGGAGCGAAGACAGGCCCACATAGAGAATTCCATCTACCATAGCAATGGGGTTGTTTCCCATGGCAGCATAGCCGGCTGGTATGTCAAAACTTTCCCCGCATCGGAATATCTGTCCTGCCTTGCCGGAGGTACCGGAGTTCAGGACGCAGCATATACCGTCGCCTGAGGAGCATATTCCTGCTGTCGTCATGCCATTGGAGAATTGCTTATGCTTGACAGCATCTTTCCATAGGCAGCTGGAGTAGCTGCTTCCTGATGAGCAGATGGCCTCTACTCCTAGATGCTTTCCTGCAGACAAAAGACGGCTTGTCAGCATATCTATACCTGTTGAAAACTCCAGAGCCTTCATCTTGTCACCGTTTACGGCTACAGGGGAAGATACTCCTGTCATCGTTGCCAGATAACAGCTTCTGCCTTCATGCATTATGATATCCCATACCTTCTTGATATCTTCACGTACAGCTGTTTGTGCTGCTATACCATTCTTTGCCTGATAATATCTTTCGATTTCGCCGGAAACGGATTCAATGCTTTCACTGAATGCAAAATACAGACTGTCGTTGATGTCCTGAAGCCTTGGAAATGCTCTGCCTTGCTGTCTTTCCAGAATGATTCCTCCATTCTTCCTATATGAAAATCCATCTCCCTGTCTATCCTGTCCCAAAGTATAGATGTCCCCATCCTTAACAGCCATTCCTACAATCATCTCTCTGCCTCTGTAGCGGAAAAGCTCCTGCCCATCTTTCTTGATGACGGTTTCTTCTGCTGTGGAATAGTCTGTATACAGATGTCCCTTGATTACACGGTGCATATCCGGGTCCGGACTGACGCAGTACTCATGACCGACAGGTATCTTCATGACCGGTCTGCCATCAGCAAAGACCACAAGCGAGCACTTGACTGTACCGTTTTCAGTGTCTGCTCTCCAATCGTAGTCATCAGGATAGTCAAGACCGGTAATATAACAACGCTTCCTGTCTGTAGCTGATGAATCGGCATTATAAGCAGGGTTCTTCCAGATATCTTCTCTGTCCGGCCTTTGACTTCCTCCTGTTTCACTGAGTCCGCAAGAACTTAGTATTGAGATTATTCCTATAATGAGTAATATCCTTTTCATGTCTGCTACCATTCCTGTGAGTTCCTGTCCAATATTCTGTAGCCAGCCGCTTCTGCCAGATGCTCGGGTGCAATGTTTTCGGCTTTTTCCATGTCCGCAATAGTACGAGCAATCTTTATGATTCGTGAACAGGCTCTTGCTGATAGTCCCAATTTCTCTATAAGCTTCTCCAGCAGTTTCCTGCTTCTGCTGTCCAGATGACAATGTTTCTCGATAAGCTTGTTGTCCATTCCTGCATTGCAGAATATACCCGTGCCGGCGAAGCGCTCCTTCTGTATTTCTCTGCATTGAAGAACCCTTGATGCAATCTGGGCAGTAGATTCGGCCGATCGCCTTTCTACCAGTTTCTTGGGATCGATGGATTTTGTGATCAGCTGAATATCTATACGGTCCATCATTGGGCCGGAAAGCTTGGCAATGTACGATGCCCGCATTGTCGGTGTACAGGTACATCTGTCACCGTCTCCGTAATAACCGCAGGGACATGGGTTGGTGGCTGCTACAAGCATGAAATCTGCCGGATATTCCACCTTGTTCTTAAGTCGTGAAATAGTTACCTTCCTGTCCTCCATAGGTCCTCGAAGCACTTCTATGACCTTTTTAGGTGTTTCGCAGAATTCATCCATGAATAAGATTCCGTTATGGGCCAAGGAAATTTCTCCTGGCATGATGCTGTCTGAACCTCCGCCTAGAAGTGCGGCTACGGAAGCACTGTAATGAGGAGCACGGAAAGGTCTCTGCCGTACAAGTCCTCTTGATCGGTTTCCCTTTCCCGCTACAGAATATATCTTGCTGGTCTGGAGTGCCTCCTCGAGATTCATAGGAGGCAGGATGCCTGCCATGGCTTTGGCAAGAGAGCTTTTTCCGGAGCCGGGTGGGCCTATGAGAATGAGATTGTGTCCTCCGCTCGCCGCTATTTCGATGCCCCTTTTGGCTCCCTCCTGACCCATGATTTCAGAAAAGTCCATTCTTGAACTGAACTGTTCATTCTCTGCTGAGTCATGATAATGTTTCAGTCTGTTGCGTATAAGCAGATCATCGCAGATTTCCTCTCCGGATAGTATTCTCAGGACATCGTCAATGGAATCTGCTCCATATACATCAGTGCCGGCAAACTCAATAGTCTCGGCGGCGGATCCTACAGGAAGTATAGCCCCTTTCAGGCCGCTTTTGGCAGCCAGTTCCACGATAGGCAGTGCTCCCGGTACATCCCTTATGCTACCGTCCAGCCCCAGCTCGCCCATTATCATATATTGGCTTAACAGAGGGAGTTCCCTCTGTCCTGACGCTGCGATTATACCTAAGGCGATCGGGAGGTCATATCCGCTTCCCTTCTTGTGCATGTCGGCGGGAGCAAGATTGATGACAATCTTCCTTCCAGGAATCCTGAAACCCAGTGACTGCAGGGCTGTTATGGTTCTGAGCAGACTTTCCTTTACCGCAGCATCTGCCAGGCCTACAAGATGAATCCCTATACCGTTCGCAATATCAATCTCCACAATCACGGGAACAGCATCAATCCCTATACATTTGGCGCAGTGAATATTTATTAACATGGCATCAGGTTTAATTTTATGCCGTGCTTCCTTGCACGGTTACATCTGCAAATCTTGCCATAAAATTTCAGCCTGACTATAAAAAAAAGAAAAGTGTGACGAACTTCGTGCTATAAAATAAATTTTATAGACCCCAAAATTAATCTTATGATATCCTTATGGACGTAGTGTATGCTATAAGGAGCCGCTATTCTGAGAAAGAGACTCCTTCCCGATTATTTCTGGCACTCTACCTTGATCTTGTAAGGAACTCCATTCAAGACCTCTTTCCCTGTTACATACTCAGTTCCATATTGTCCATTACGGGTTTCCACTGTGTTCTCACATCTTACAGATATGTACCAGTCACCTGCTTTAGGGGCATCTATTACGAGATCCTTATTACAGCCTAAAGAGACATTTTTAATATCTGTGTTGTGATGGAATGCAAACTCTCCTTCTTTTGCACATAAAGAAAGATCAAAGTCTTCTTTATTATCGTATCCTTTCAAAGAAATTATCAGTTTTTTTGCATTTGCCGGAACATTCACCTTAAAGTGGTGATACTGAAGGTCTCCAATCTTTGTATAGAGTGGATCTGAATCTGCTGTGGATTTGTTCATTTCGCGCAGCTCTCCTGGTATAAGTTCTCCTTTTATTTTCTCAATACCATTGCCGTCCATAGCGTATTGCATCATTGCTGCCATCAACTCCAATCTTTCACCAACAGCAACTCCCTCTGGATGAGATCCTGTTATGACCACTCTTCCACTCTCTTCATTTTTCTTATATGCCCAAGCACAGAGCTGATCATGTATATGCCTTGTTTTCGCATCTACACTTACTGTGTCATATACAAATCTCAAAAGAGGTTCTGTCCCTTCAGGTATAATGCCACCTTCTCCATAGTATGCATATCCTCCATTATTGTGACGTAAACTATCAATCATCAAATCACCTCCAAAATCGTAATATTTCAACAGCGGAGAGTCCTTTGGAAATTTCACAGAGGTATAACTGTCTATCAGTCCGGTGTTATGAGTAGTTCCTGGCCAGATCGACAGATATGATTTATTAGGAGTATACTCTTTGTCTTCTTCGTATAATCCGTTAGAAGCTAGAAACATACCGGCACATGATCCAACATACGAACCTCCATTTTCAATAAATGTTCTTATGTTCTCCCTACCTTTTGGAGTTAGTGAGTTTCCGTGTTTTGTAGCCAAACCTCCATTCATATATATCATTCTGAAACGAGGCTCTCCGTCGGGATACAGAAGTATACCATTTTCATCCAAAGGATTTCCACACATCAATTCTGTCTGAATAATGGTATCCGTTATTGTTAATTCAGACGGGTAATAAGGTGCAGCTTTGAATGTCTCCATAGAGAGACCAAGAAAACGTACTGCAGGCAGATCCTCACGGTCTACCATATGAATACCGCTATCCATAAATACATCTTTATAGTAACCGCAACTGTTCTTCTTCTCTTGTGTACAAGAGAAAGCTGATGTAACTAGAACTAATGCACCAACTAACAAAAGGAATCTTGAACTTTTCATAATACTTCAATTTTAGGTAAAGGTATAAAAAAATCATGGGAACAGTACCAATCACTATATATTTGGCGCAGTGAATGTTTATCAGCATGATTGTTTCTCGTATCCATCAGGATTCGTTTGCCTTAACTGACTCTCAAATGTTGTAATGAAAAGTCTAATTGAATATTAAAAAAAGAAAATTGTGACTAAATTCGCATCTTAAAATTGATTTCATAGATGCTAAATAAATTTTTAACAAACGTCGGACGCTACTTTCTCTTTCTGAAAATGGTCTTCAGAAAGCCTGAGAAGTGGAAATTGCTCTGGCGACAGTTCATTCTGGAGTCTGACAAGCTTATCCTGTCCTCTATAATCATCGTGGGAGTCATCTCCCTCTTTATCGGAGGAGTACTTGTCATTCAGACAGCATCTAATCTTGAAAATCCGATAATCGACAAGATGTATATAGGCTATATGGTGCGCGAAAGTCTCATCCTCGAGTTCTGCTCCACCATGATTGCCCTGATCCTTGCAGGAAAGATGGGATCTAACATCGCCTCTGAAATCGGAAGCATGCGTATCACCGAGCAGATTGATGCAATGGATATGATGGGAGTTAATTCGGCAGGCTTTCTTGTACTTCCGAAGATAATTGCAGCCACAATCCTCAGTCCGCTGCTTATGCTGTTCAGCCTTGCCCTAGGACTGCTCGGAGGCTGGGTAGTGGTCGAAAGCACTCAGATCATACCGACCCCTTCCTATATAACCGGAATCAAGGCCTTCTACAATGGATTCTACATCTTCTACAGCTGCTTCAAGATGTCCCTGTTCTGCTTCCTGATATCATCGATATCTGCATTCAACGGCTATTATGCAAAGGGTGGTTCACTCGGAGTAGGACGTTCAAGTACGCAGTCCATTGTGACCATAAGCATCCTTATCCTGCTTTTTGACCTTATTGTAACACAACTTATGCTTTACTGATCATGATAAAGGTAGAACATCTTTACAAAAGCTTTGACGGAGTACCTGTACTCAAGGATATCTCCATCGAGTACGGGAGTGGCCAGTGCAATATGATCATTGGAGCAAGTGGCTCAGGCAAGACTGTGCTGCTGAAGAACCTTATCGGTCTTCTTCAGCCGGACAGCGGTGATATTTCATACGGAGATGAGAAACTCTCCGAGATGAACTATGAGCAGCAGAAGAAACTGCGCCAGAAGATAGGCATTCTCTTTCAGGGAAGTGCCCTGTTCGATTTCGCAACAGTAATTGAGAATGTAATGTTCCCGATGGAGTTCTTCACTGACTGGTCAAAGGCTCAGATGAAGGAAAGGGCTCAGTACTGCCTGGAGAAGGTCAATGTGATAGGTTCTGACAACAAATATCCCAATGAACTCAGTGGTGGTATGCAGAAACGTGTCGGAATCGCACGAGCTATCGCTCTGAATCCGGAATATCTCTTCTGTGATGAGCCGAATTCCGGACTTGATCCATATACTTCAATTCTTATTGACCGCCTCATCAGTGATCTTACCAAAGAGTTCAATATGACTACTGTTGTGAATACGCACGACATGAACTCCATACTCGAGATAGGAGATAAGATCGGTTTTATATCACAGGGAAATCTTCTGTGGCAGGGCGACCGCCATACCATATTAAAAACAGAGTGCAAGGAGCTGCGAGACTTTGTCTGCGCAAACACCCTTGCACGTAATATCATTGAGGGACGTTAGCCTAAAGCCTTGCCCTGAGTCCCATTTCTAATCCGAACATCAATGGCTGGACTGTCCTGATGCTCTTTGGCTGACCATTGTCGAAATAATATCTCAGACTCGGATCCAGATAGATGCCGAGGTGCTTTCCTACAAGGAACTCGACTCCCATACCGAGATTTGTTGAGAGCTGCATGCCCTTCACTTTCTCCGTGTGGATAATGTCTGTATCCATGACCTGGAACTTGTCAGCAACGCACTTCTCTGCTGTACCTCCTGCATATGCATACAGGCTGACCTTGTCATTGTTCACGATATCATAATAAAGGTTTACCGGAACACCGATGTAATGCTGGTTTTCACGGATATCTGAAGATATGTCCTTGAGTATCGCTTTGTTCTCCCCGACCTGAGTGTATGTTCCGTAGAACTTTCTTGAAAGAAGGCTGTAATTCAGACCAAGTCCCACGCTCCATTTCGGAGCGAAGCCTATCCTGATTCCGGCACCTGCAGAAACAGGGATTCCATAACTTGTGTTGGTGCTGGTTTCCTTGATTCCAGTCTTATCCGGAGCAGCCGATATGCCCGGGCGCATCATAGGATTGACCCTGTTGCTGTTCTGTGTGCTGTTGGTTCCGGTGATGCCTGAAACCGTAAATGAAATGCCCTTTTTCTCTTTTGATGGAGCTTCATACATCCATGCATCAGAATACTCCTGATTATCCTGTGCTGCTTTTGCGGATCTTACCGGCTTTCCTTCTTCCTTCTGGGGCTCTGTCGGAACATCTTCTGAAGACTGGGCCTCTGTGACTTCCGTTACTGTAAGAGGACTTTCTGTACTTGCTTCGTATGAAGGTTTTCCGTTCTCGGTTCTTGCCATTGCTACAAGTTTCGGAGCCTTTGCCATTTCAGATACCTCATGTACCTCTTCGGCTTCAGGATTCTGCGTTTGAACAACAGCAATCATTCCTTCTGAAGCCACTGGGCTGACAAGATTCTCCTCCCTGCCGTAGTCAAAGAACAGACCGAGGGTCAAGGCCGCTGCAGCTGCCACACCTATAGCTGTACGCCTGAACCAGAGTATGGTCCTGCGTCGCTGTGCAATCTTGTCCAGATCGGCCTCGATCCTGTCCCAGACGTGAGCCGGAGCCGGCTCGATACCGTCTTCAAGGATGGATCTGAAAAGCTGATCCTGTTCTATATTATTTCTGTTTTCTTCAAACATCTTCTCTTTCTTTGATTTTGTTCTGCAACCAGATTCTTGCTCTGCTGAGCTGCGTTCTTGAAGTCGTTTCGCTGATTCCGAGAATTTCACCGATTTCCTTATGGGAATATCCTTCAATCGCGTACATGTTGAACACCGTTCTGAATCCTGGCGGCAGTTCTGTTATCAAGGCCATGAGATCCTTATATCCAAGATTCTGGAGCTGACTTGAATTGTCTGCCTTCAGGTTCCTTGCAAGTTCAAGGTCTTCACTCATCTTCAGCGCATCCTTCTTCCTGAGGCTCATCAATGCTGTGGTGACGAAAATCTTTCTGGCCCAACCCTCAAAGGAACCGTCTCCCTTGAAGTCCTGCAGTCTTGTGAATAAGGTTATGAAACCGTCCTGAAGCACATCTTCCGCTACAGATCTGTCGCAGACATACCTTATACATAAAGGAAACATGCGCGGTGCCAGACGGTCATACAACACCCTCTGGGAAGCTCTGTCTCCTTTTATGCATGAATCTATAAGTTTATGATCAAAGGTCTCTGCCACTGTTCTTTTCACACGTTCTCATTGATTTTCACCCGTTCATGCCCCGTAAAGATGCAAATTAGACCGCTTATGTTGCATATAGGGCACAATTTTTCCAAATATGTGCATTTTTTCCCGATTTAGAGTATTATTTTTGTACAAATTCTATGAACTGAAAATGAGTAGACAGACGCTATATATATTTATATCTTCACTGCTTCTTCTTTTTGTCGGCCATCCTCTTTCTGCGCAGGAGCGTGAAAAGGAGGCTTTGCATGAAAATGAAGTACTTACGGCTGTATCCCTTTATAACGAAAGAAACTTCAAGGCTGCTGCCGGTATATTGGACAAGACCATTTCGGAGGATCCTTCGAATGATGCCGCGTGGTATTGGAGGGCTCTCGTATCTCTTGGTCTGAATGATATAGACAAGGCAGAGGAATGCTTCAGAAAAGCGAGCGAACTGGATAAGTCCAACTTCTGGTATCGCTATCGTCTTGCCGGACTGTACAGAGCGACTTCCCGCCAGGAACTTACAGTAGATATGTATGAGAAGCTCCTGGATGATTTTCCTAAAAAGGTTGATCTTTACTATGATCTTGTGGAAATGTATGCAGCTCAGGGAGAGACTGACAAGGCTCTGGAGACTCTGAATGATATAGAGACCGTATTCGGAAAGAACGAATCGACTGCTGTCTTCCGTTTCAACCTCCTGCAGCAGTCAGGCAGGATGGAAGAAGGCATGGCAAGTCTCGAAGAGTTCAATAAGGAATATTCTTCACCATATGTACTTTCCACTTTGGGAGATTATCAGATGGCGATGTATAATGATTCCACTGCTTTGGCATATTATGACGAGGCTCTTGACATAGCTCCGGATTATGCGCCTGCTCTGCTCGGAAAGGCAGAGACCTTGCGTATTACCAGAAAATATGATGAGTATTTTGATGTACTTGACCGTTTCGTCCATCTTGAGGAAGGTCCTGTAGCCGGAAAGTCAGATTATCTGACAGCTGTGGTTCAGAGAACGGATCCGAAGTTCCTGAACTCTTTCAAGCCTCAGCTCGACACCATCATGAACAATATGCTCACCATGCATCCTGATGACAGTACCGTGCTCAGATTGGCAGGTATATATTACTGGACTACAGATCGAAAGGATGCCTCAAAGAAATATTTCAGCAGAAATGTCGAGGTATATCCGAAGAGCTTCCCTGCAACAGCGGATTATGTGGAGTTTCTGATGTATGCTCAGGAGTGGGAGACTTTGTCATCTGAGGGAAGAAAGGCTTTCGAACGCTTCCCGCAGGAGACCACTTTCCTTGAAATGGCAAGTGTCGGAGATTATAACCTGAAGGAATATGACAAGGTTCTGCAGCTCTGTGAGAAAGTTCTTGAGGTAGCTCCGGATGACAGTTCAAGAACCTTGAGGGCATGGTCAACCATCGGAGACATCTGGCATCAGAAAGGTGATGCAAAGAAATCATATAAGGCTTATGACAAGGCTCTCAAGATCAACCCTGACTATATCTATGTGCTGAATAATTATGCATATTATCTCAGTCAGGAAGGCAAGAAGCTGAGCAAGGCCTATGCGATGAGCAAGAAGACAATTGAGGCGGAGCCGGATAATGCAACATATCTGGATACTTTTGCATGGATCCTCTATCTTCAGGGTAAGGCGCTTGAGGCCAAGCCTTTCTTCAAGCATGCCATGCTTTATGGAGGAAAGGAGAGTGTCGTGATAATGGACCATTACGCCGAAGTCCTGTATGCCTTGAAGGAATATGATCTTGCCATGGTCTATTGGAATATGGCTCTGCAGAAGAATGACGGGGAGATTCCCGGTCTTGAAGAAAAGATCGCCTCGCGCAAGGAGGCGATTGGTAAATGATACCGAAGATGAAGAAACTGAAACTTATTACAATATTGGTTCTCCTGCTGTCAATGACAGTGGGAGTTTCTGCGCAGAATACCAAGGAGTATGAGCAGAGAAGGGCAAAGCTGGAAAGGGAGATTGCCATAATTGACAAGCAGCTTGCAGAAAACAGTTCAAAGAGCTCAAGTCTTACAGCTGACCTTTTCCTTATCAGAAAGAATGTGGCCAACAGAAAGGAACTGGTGGCTGAGAGTGACCGCAGGATCAAGAAGCTGAACGATCAGATCTATCTGACCCAGAAACAGATAAATCGTATGCAGGCGAGGATTGATACCCTCTCTGCGCATTATTCCAAGCTCGTACTCAGTGCTTACAAGAATCGTGATACCAGAGTCTGGTACATGTATATGTTTGCCAGTGAGAATCTGGGTCAGGCATTCCGCCGTTTCGGATATTTCAGGAATCTGTCTTCACAGCTGAATAATGATGCTCAGCGTATACGCGAGGAAAAGGCCAAGCTGGAAGAGGAGAAGGCAAAGCTGGACACAATGAAGGCGGAGGCACAGAAGATCAGAAAAGAGAGGGCTGCCGAGCTTGAACGCCTTGCAAAGGAGGAAAGAAAGGCAGACAGTGTTGTCAAGCAGCTGAAGAAGGACAGGAAGAAATATCAGAATCAGCTTGCCGCCAAGAGAAAGGAGGTCAATGCCCTCAATCGTGAAATTGAAAGGCTTATCTCTGAGGCCGTAGGAGGCGGAAAGAGTACTACAGGTAAGATTTCAAAGACGAAGGTCCCTGTCGACATGAAGCTCGATGCCGAGTTCTCAAAAAATAAGGGCAAACTTCCATGGCCTGTTGATGGTCCGATAGTGAGCCGTTTCGGAAAACATTATCATCCGGTTTATAAGAATCTCGAATTGCCGCCTAACAACGGTGTAGATATAGCTGTATCCAAAGGCACAAAGGTGCAGTCGGTATTTGATGGAGTCGTCAAGCAGGTGATTGCGATGCCGGGATACAATCAGTGTGTACTTGTACAGCATGGAAACTATTTCACTTTCTACTGTAAGCTTGGAAGCGTATCTGTAAAGGCTGGTGACAAGATCAAGACTGGTCAGGTACTTGGAGTCATTGATACTATCAACGGACAGACCCAGCTGCATTTCCAGGTATGGCAAGGAACAAAACCTCAGAATCCTGAAACTTGGCTTCGATAAACTGTAAAATGTCTGTAGAAATGAAGAAAAAGACTGTATTCCTGACCGGAGGTACCGGAAATATGGGTTGGGCCGGATTTCAGGAACTCCATGCGCGTGCCGATCGATTCAATATACGACTTCTTGCCAGAGACAGCAAGAAGAACAGAAAGCAGCTGAAGCCATATCTTGATGATCCTTCTGTAGAAATTGTCTGGGGTGACCTTATGTCCTACGATGATGTCTTGAAAGGTGTAACAGGTTCGGACTATGTCCTCCATGTCGGTGGAATGGTATCTCCAGCAGCTGATTATTACCCTGAAAAGACCTTGAAGGTCAATGTCGGATCGGCGGAAAATGTTGTCAAGGCAGTCTTGGCCCAGCCGAATGCTTCGGATATCAAGGTGGTCTATATAGGTTCAGTGGCCCAGTATGGTGACAGGAATCCTCCGTGTCATTGGGGTAGTGCAGATGATCCTCAGACTCCTGCCAAGTTCGATATGTATGCGCTTTCCAAGATCCGTTCAGAGGAAATCTTTGCAAAGTCAGGCCTTAAGAACTGGGTGTCATTACGCCAGAGTGGTATCCTTTATCCGGGAATTCTCTCAGTGGTCAATCCGACAGCATTTCATGTTCCTATGGGGGGAGTGCTCGAATGGGCTACAATAGAGGATTCTGGTCGTCTTCTTGCGCAGGTCTGTGAGGATTGGGTACCAGCTGACTTCTGGAACAAGGCATATAACATAAGCAGCGGAGAGCAGTATCGCATGAGCAATTATGAGTTCATGAAGCGTATGCTCAATGCTCTCGGTCTCCCTGATCCCGAAAAGGTCTTTGAGCCTCAGTGGTTTGCCTTGAAGAACTTCCATGGAATGTGGTACACAGATGCAGACAAGTTGGATGAAATACTTCATTTCCGTGCAGATGTTCCTGTGGATGAATACTTCGCATCCATGAAGTCTAAACTCCCATGGTTCTATCATCTGGCCTTCCTTGCTCCTGCCTGGGCGGTAAAGATGTTCATGAAACCATTCGCTTTCGAAAAGGGACTCGGCACCCAGTGGTGGGTGGATAATGATCCGGAAAAGTTCGAGGCATATTATGGATCAAGAGAGGCTTATGAGGCCATACGTTCATGGGATGATATACGCCCTTCTGATTTGAAAAAGCAGTTTTAACATCATGAAGATAAGGATATTGGACATATTGGAAGAGACCATGGCAGATGGTCCGGGATTCCGTACTTCCATCTATTGTGCCGGTTGTGCTCACCATTGCCCGGGCTGTCATAATCCGCAGTCCTGGGATTTCATGGGAGGAAGAGAGGTTTCTGTCGATGAACTTCTCGAAGTTATCAAGGCTGATGAGTTTTCCAATGTTACTTTTTCCGGTGGAGATCCGCTCTATCAGGTGGAAGCCTTTACAGAACTTGCGCGCCGCATAAAGGAAGAAACAGGTAAGAACATATGGTGCTATACCGGTTTTACATACGAAGAAATCCTCGCTGATCCGCGCATGAGCCAGATTCTTCCATATATCGACACTTTGGTTGACGGACCTTTCATGCAGGAACTGCGTGACCCGGATCTGCATTTTCGTGGAAGCTCAAACCAGCGCATCATTCATCTTACTGAACAAAAAGACGATGCCGTTTCCGGCACCGTCTCCATCATTCCTTATAAATAAGACTTGAGTCTTAGTATTCCTTGTGTACTACACGGTCCCTGAGCTCTGCAAGCTTACCTCCGTTCCAGCGGCTTGTAGTTCCTACAAGGTAACCTGTGATACGCTGAAGCTTGTCAATGTGCTCTCCACCGCAGTGAGGGCATTTCTTAAGGTTCTCCTTTGCGTTCTCATATCCACAGTCCATGCAGCGGTTGCGGTTATGGTTGACTGAACAGTAACCGATGTCATATTTGTCCATCAGGTCTACGATGTTCATGATTGCCTCAGGATTGTGTGTTGCGTCACCGTCAATCTCCACATAGAAGATATGTCCGCCACCTGTAAGTGCGTGGTATGGTCCCTCAATCTCAGCCTTGTGCTTAGGAGTACATTTGTAATATACAGGCACATGGTTGGAGTTTGTATAGTAGTCCTTGTCTGTAACGCCAGGGATGATACCGAACTTTTTCTTGTCGCCTCTTGTGAATCGGCCGGCAAGGCCCTCTGCAGGTGTCGCAAGTACACTGAAGTTATGCTTATATGTCTCGCAGAACTCATTTACCTTGCTTCTCATGAAGGTTACGATACGCAGACCGAGATCCTGAGCCTCAGCAGACTCTCCGTGATGCTTTCCGATAAGGGCGATCAATGTCTCAGCGAGACCGATAAAGCCGATACCGAGGGTTCCGTGATTGATTACTGATTCGATGGTATCATTATCGTTCAGCTTGTCGCTGTCAAGCCAAAGGGCACCCATAAGAAGAGGGAACTGCTTCTTGAGAGCTGTCTTCTGGAAGTTGAATCTTTCATTGAGCTGCTTTGCTGCAACTTCAAGTGTCCTGTCAAGCTTCTGGAAGAAAGCGTGGATTCTCTCCTCCTGGTTCTTGATATCCATACACTCGATGGCGAGCTTCACGATGTTGATTGTGGTGAACGAAAGGTTACCGCGGCCGATAGATGTCTTCGGTCCGAATCTGTTTTCAAACACTCGTGTACGGCAACCCATTGTCGCAACCTCGTACTGATATCTCTTAGGATCATCAGCCTTCCAGAGTTCGTGGTGATTGTACGGTGCATCAAGGTTCACGAAGTTAGGGAAGAATCTTCGTGCAGAAACCTTACATGCAAACTTATAGAGGTCATAGTTGCGGTCCTCAGGAAGGTAGCTTACTCCGCGCTTCTTCTTCCAGATCTGGATAGGGAAGATAGCTGTAGAGCCGTTTCCTACTCCCTCATATGTGGTGTTGAGGATCTCACGGATGACACAACGTCCCTCTGCAGAGGTGTCTGTACCATAGTTGATCGAGCTGAATACAACCTGGTTTCCTCCTCGTGAGTGGATGGAGTTCATGTTATGCACGAAAGCCTCCATTGACTGGTGTACGCGGCTCACAGTCATGTTTATGGCATGCTGGATGATTCTGTCATCGCCCTGAATTCCGATAAGGTCACGCTTTATATAATCGTCGATCTTTGCATCATAGAGACGTGAGTAATCCTCTCCGTTGATGCAGCCTATTTTGTCAAGTTCTTCGTGGAATGACCTTCTTACGAAAGGAGCCATGTAGAAGTCAAAGGCAGGGATGGCCTGGCCGCCGTGCATTTCATTCTGGACAGTCTCCATAGATATACAGCCAAGGATGCTGGCAGTCTCGATTCTTTTAGCAGGGCGTGATTCTCCATGTCCGGCGAAGAAGCCGTCTTCGAGAATCTTGTCGAGAGGATGCTGGATACAGGTAAGACTCTTGGTAGGGTAGTAGTCCTTGTCATGGATGTGGATATAGTTGTTCTTTACAGCTTCCTTTACATCGTCTGAAAGGAGGCATTCGTCCACATATGATTTTGTAGACTCGGACGCGAACTTCATCATCATGCCTGCAGGTGTATCTGCATTCATGTTGGCGTTTTCACGTGTGATTTCGGTTGCCTGCGCGTCGATGATCTCCTGGAAGATTTCGCGTGACTTTGCCTTACGTGCAAGGTTTCTCTGGTTTCTGTATGCGATATACTTCTTTGCCACCTCCTTGCGTGGGCTGTTCATGAGCTCGAACTCCACCTGATCCTGGATGTCCTCCACGCTCATGTTGTCAACATCGATTCTGGATATTGCCGCAGCGATTTCTGCTGCAAGTACGATATCCTCACCTTCTTCTGTTACGTTCATCGCCTTGAGAATGGCGTCAACGATCTTTCTGTTATCGAAAATCACGACCCTGCCGTCGCGCTTTACAACGTGCTTTACCATAGTACCTGAACTTGTATTTTATCTGTGGATTAGTGTTCCGGAAGATTGTCCTTCTACCGAGAAGCAAAGATAATCAGATAAATGAAAAATGCAATAGGGTTAGTAAAGAAAAAGTTATCAACAATTACAATAATACCCTGTTAACTTGTTGGTTAGCAGGGTATTATAATATTTATAAAATTTAATAGTTCAAAATTGCTTATCCGACGAGCCAAACCAGCACATGGCGGTCGAAAATCATATACTCAAGCTCGAATTCCTCTTCGTGCTCGTCTTTGTGGATGAATGTAGCTTCGAGTTCGCCCTCCTTTCTGAGGTTGAATTTCTCTACCTCTATCTGCTCGGCGAAGTCAACGCGGTTCTGAGACATTCTCTTGAAGATCGCTTCCTTCGCACACCAGTAGATGGCAAGCTGCTCGTTCCTCTTTTCCTTCTCGAGATCGTCGATCTCGTCCTCTGAGAGCGCCTTCTTCTCTACTGCTGAGAAATCTCTGTCAAGAGACTCGATGTCGATTCCGAGCTCTTCCTCGTTGTGGATGATGATCGCCACATACTTGTCTGTATGTGTGATGCTGATGTTTGTAATGCAGTTCTCAAGGTATGGCTGACCGTTATCATGATGATTCAGGTACATCTTCTCCTCGAACACTTCATTGAGAAGTGCCCTTACTGCAAGTTTCTGCTTTCTGTGGCTTTCGGTTCTGTAGAGGAGGATCTCTTCCATCTCGTCAGTCGGAACCGAACTGAGGTTCTTAAGTTCTTCTTCTGTTTCCGTGACCTGCCATACGGCGATCTCGGCCTTGTTGTCTAATTTCTTTCTTAAATATAGTGCCATAAAAGTAATATGTTCATACTAGGATATGACGGAACCAGGACTGCCTATATACGACAATCCCGTGCGTGCAGACCATGCACACACGACAAATCCCTCCTGGCTTTCACCGGAGGTATCACCCATAATCATATAAATGTTGTTGGATAACGGATCGTCAGAAGTCTGATCCGCCACGATTTTATGATCTGTTACTATTGGACTGGGAGGTTCCACGTGTCTTAAATATCTATGATTCAGACCGCAAATATAGTAAAGACTTTTGATATCCAAAAAATATTTCATTTGAGAGGGCTGCCAATGTCATCAAGTGCTGGTCACGTCAGAATAAAATATTTATTATTAGGTCATAATACCGTATAATTTATTATATTTGCCAAGATTTGAATACAAATACTTAACATTATAAAAATTATGGAATTTTTGACTAACGACAAGCTCGTGATCGTAGGTGCCGGTGGCGCTATCGGATCAAACATGGCACAGACTGCTCTCATGCTCGGCCTTACTCCAAACATCTGCCTTTATGACATCTATGGTCCAGGTGTGAATGGTGTTGCAGAGGAACTTTATCACTGTGCATTCGAGGGTGCTAACATCACATGGACAACTGATCCTGAGGTTGCTTTCACAGGTGCAAAGTACATCATCTCTTCAGGTGGTGCTCCACGTAAGGAGGGTATGACTCGTGAGGATCTTCTCAAGGGTAACTGCCAGATCGCAGCTGAATTCGGTGACAACATCAAGAAGTATTGTCCTGATGTAAATCACGTGGTTGTTATCTTCAACCCAGCTGACGTAACTGCTCTTACAGCTCTTATCCGTTCAGGTCTCAAGCCAAGCCAGCTTACTTCACTCGCAGCTCTCGACTCAACTCGTCTTCAGTCTGCAATCGCTAAGGAGCTTGGTGTTCCTCAGTACAAGGTTGAGAACGCACGTACTTATGGTGGTCATGGTGAGGCAATGGCAGTATTCGCATCAAAGATTACTGTTGACGGCAAGCCTCTCGCTGAGTTCAACATTCCTGAGGACAAGTGGGCAGAGATCAAGCACGCTACTATCCAGGGTGGTTCAAACATCATCAAGCTTCGTGGCCGCTCTTCATTCCAGAGCCCATCTTATCAGTCAGTTCTCA
>JAEIGA010005901.1_pt1 | contig 18628 bp, 19 predicted proteins | sample 9270691 | NCBI WGS metagenome assembly JAEIGA01 (sample SAMN17057246, study PRJNA624740) | gut metagenome | biome: biome; isolation source: fecal sample | host: Bos grunniens | place: China: Xizang | collected 2019
AAGAATGCCACCCCTCCCGTGCGAGAAACACGAGAGAGGGGCGATTGTTATTTATGCAGTAACTTTTACACGACCAAGCAGATTTCCGCTAATCTCATGGAGTTCTCGCGCTCTCTCGGGAGATACCTCGCGAGCGTGTGCGGTAATGGCTTGAGTGAGTTTCCAAAGTGTAGCCGCTCCTTGCACTCCGTCATCGGGGTTGTTGTTCATGAGCAGTTTCTCTACAGCCTGTTGCTCTGCCTTGAGGATAGATCCGTTGCCTTGGAGTTTCTTCAGCTCTTTCTCCAAATCAACCTCTACCTCGCTCGCTCCCTGTATCTCAAGCGCTTTCTTCATGATGTTGTCGCGAGAGTACAGACCGCGAGTAAGATCGCGAACGGCTGAAACAGTAGTAGCCGTGTCGAGCGCGTATGTTTGGTCGGACAAGGCGAGATTGTCGGGCAACTTTGCGCCAAGGTGTACTTGCTTCATAACGCTTTCGCGCACCATGCCATTAAGGCAAGCGCCGTTGAGCATGAATGTACGCATATCCACAGCACCGTCGCCATAGTCGGAAGTGGAGAAGCGTGCGCCCATAAAGATGATTACCTCGCCATTGTTCTTGGTTGGGATTGAAATTGGTGTAGGTAGGATTGTTTCAGCCCATACCTTGGTGTCGTTCATATACGCGTCGGACATGACTGCACCTTGTCCTGCTGCTTCTTCGATGAACGCGGTGAGGATCTTCTCGGAGTTGAGACGTCGGTAAGAATCAGAAAGCACGCCACGAACCTGTGAGCCAACGGTACGCACTAAAACGCGGGAACGCTCCGTCCAATCAGAGTGCTGGTTGAGGATAGTAGCAGCTAACATGATTTGCCATTCAGAACCGCAAGCAAGTTGCTTGAGGTAACGAGAGGGAACGCCCATGCGCTCTGCGAGCTGCCCTACTGCGTTCGCGTGTAGCGAGAACTCGCCATTAGGCATACGCATACTCAATCCGTTGTCGCCAGCGAAAGTGATTACAGGGCGCTCTCCACGCTCGCGCAAGTTCACGCCAAGCGGTGCGATGTAGTCCTGCGCAATCCTACCCTCGTTGATAAGGCGCTCCATGGTTGCTTGTACTCCGACAGCCTTGCCGTCAATCATTTGTTGAACACGGTTCATTACGACTTCATTAAGTCCTTGTTGTAATGTTGCTTCCATTGTAGTAAAAAATTGATTGTTTCTATTTTGATTAAAATTTATAGTTATCGAGAGCGAATACTATGCGCGCAAGATTTCCCAAGCCATTTCTTCCGTTAAAATTTGAGTGCTCATAATTTATATGAACGTCTCCAATAAGTTTATTCAAATTCTCATCAAGGGAGAAGCGGATTTCTAAGGAAGCGTCTTGAAACATCGCGCAGAGGAGTGGTGTTGCTGTAAGTTGAGCGCGCGTCGCGCCATAGCCGTTTATACGCTCTTCTTTAGCAGTAAGGTATAAGTATCCAAAGCAGATTTTGGCTTCTGCGACAAAAGAAGTGCTTACACCCAATGCGTTAAAAATAGCATTGCTAACTCTTGATTTCAACTCGCCGTTAAGAATTTCGGCAAGATTTTTTGCTTGTTGCTCGGTCATCATAATAAGAATATATTTGATTGTTAATAAATTATTACTTGTTATAGAAAGTTACTTGCAATCCACGACGGAGTTTGCAAATCGTTTTATCAGCCACGAGGCGATAAGCGCGCTCCAAGAACTTGTTCGCGAGTTCCTCACCGATGATGTTTACTAAACCTTGAACACCAACCAATGTGTTAATGCGGTTGCCGTTGCCGTCTAATCCGTAAACCTTGATACGAAAATCCATGTTGATTTCACGTGTGGTGTAGTTGAGTTGTAATGCAGTTGCTTTCATGTTTGTATGTATTTATTTCGTTATTTCGTTTTGAATTTCGGTGCAAAATTACAACTTTTTTTTGATATGACCAAATTTTTTACGAAATTTTTTCATAAATTTTTGCATAATTTTCGTAATCGCCAAGTAATCAACCGAATAATTTTCGCGAAAAAATATCACTTTTTTCACGAAATAGTTGCGTATATAAAAATAATTCACTACTTTTGCAGCCGAAATAAATTCACGCAAATATGAAAAGTCAAATTTTAGAAGCGCTGAAAGCCAAATTTGTGGGGGTCAGCGAAGCAATTTTAAGCAAGTACGCCGAGAAATTGGCGAAAAAAGTACTCAAAGAGGAAGATGTTGCAACCGCTGTCGAGGGGGTAACATTCCAGCAGATTCTCGATAGTTACGGTGACAGCCGTGCTACCGAAGCCTCACAGACCGCCGTAAGCAATTACGAGAAAAAACACGGTCTTAAGGACGGCAAGGCAATTGAGGGGGGCGCGCCTCAGAATCAAAACCAGCAACCCGATGATGTTCCAGCGTGGGCAAAAGCACTCATTGACGACAACAAGCGTTTCAAGGAGATGTTTGAGAGCAACGCAAAGGAGCGTGTAACGGCAAGCCGTAAGCAGAAACTCAATGCTGTTATTGAGAAATTGCCTGCTTCATTGCGCAAAGCCTACGAGCGTACAAGTATCGATACGCTCACCGATGAGGAGTTTGACACCCTCATTACGGAGGTAGAGGCAGAGGTTGGCGAGATCGGCAACAACATTCAAGCGAGAGGGGCTGTGTTTGGTCAGCCATCTAAACCGATAGGCAAATCTGCAAACGCAAAAGAAGCAACTGATGCCGAAGCAGACGCTGTGGTCGGTAAGATGAACTTTTAATGTTTAACAACCAAATTGCTACAACTATGACGAAAGCAAAAGCAAATTTGAACCGCGAGGGACTTGAGGTGCACATGGGTAATGATGACATTGTCATTGTTCGCTGTCTTGCCGATATTCCTGGCGGTCGTACACTTGATGTGTCAAACCTGCCAGCTGGAACTAAAGTAGTACAAGCAGGTCACATCATCATCAAAGACGGTGAGAACTGGAAGCCTATGCCTGTTAATACAAAGGGCGACGGCTACGCAAGCGCACCGTCAGGCAGCACTTATGTGGGCGTGCTGAAGATGACCGTAACAACGGAAGATCCTCGCGCTGCTATCATGACCCAAGGTCAAGTGAATGCGGCTGCAAGCCCATACCCTGTAACATCAGCCATTAAGAACGCTTTGCCACGCATTGAGTTCTTGTATGATTAAAGTTGAACCGTTAAATTAAAGTACGATTATGTCTAAACAACAATCAATGTTTCCCGAGATCGTGGAAAAGTACTTTCGTAAGGTGGTAACAAAAGTCACCGAGAAGTACAACGGAGAGAAACAGAAGCCTGTGTTGCTGTATAAGACTATGCTTACGGAGGAATACTCCGCAGACCTGTCTTGGGAAGCAGCAGAATTGAACAATGTCATCCTTGCCGCAGACGTTGTTTCTATGGACGCTTCTATTCCATTGAAAAAGCGCGGCTCAATTGGAACCGCAAGTGGAAAACTTGCCAAAGTAGCGCTCAAGTTCAGAAAGGGCGAGAAAGAGATTACCAACCTCAACATCATGGCAAGCCGCGGCACAAAAGAGAATGAGATCGCGGCAAAGACGCTCAATGATGTGCCACGCTGTATTGGCGGTATCGAGTACCGTAACGAAATGCTATTCGAGGAGGCTGTCTCTACTGGCTCTATGTGTGTAGAGTACGGTGAAGATAATGACGGTGTAGGTATTCGCGTTACATTCGTTCCAGAAAAGAACGAGGTAAACGCGCTTGTTGCCGACTGGGTTAAACACCCTAACATCGCAACTCCAAGAGAGGATGTTCAGCAGTTGTTTGATTTAGCAGACGATAACCAATCAGTCGTAGGGCTTGCGATGATTTCAAAGAAATACTTTGAGGCATTCCGCAAATCTCGCTCTGGTAAGGAGTTGGTTGCTAACTTCGAACGTCGCGATTTCACAGATAAGACTGTGCTTCCTACTCCAGGAAAGACTGTGTTCCTACAAGCGCTTGAGGACGAGTATGATGTAGAGTTCCGTATTGTCGACAACACATTCAAAGTGCAGCTGCCAAGCGGCAAGGAGAAATCCGTTCGCCCTTGGGTAGATGCAAACATCGTCCTTCTCCCACAAGAGGTTATCGGTCGTTTCGTGTATGGTACGCTCGCAGAGGAAACTAACCCTGTAGACGGCGTTAAATACGAAAAGTCAGGTTCTGCGATCCTCATTTCCAAGTACTCGCACAACGAGCCTGCTCTTGAGGAATTGACAGCTGGACAAGAGTTAGCACTCCCTGTTCTTGACGGCGCAAATAGCATTTACATTCTTCACGCTAATGTGGTAAATGAGGGTGCTATTAGCGTAGCAGAGGAAAATGCTTCATTGTCATTCAGCAACGCTAAATCAACCAAGGCAATCGAGGTTGATTATCGTGGCGCAGAAGCGAACTTGACTGCGTTTGCAGATGATGATTTCGTTACCGTAACACTCAAGGGCAACAAGCTGACTATCGCTTGTGCTGCTAACAGCGCAGATAAAGCACCTGCCCGCAACACTGTTATCACAGTAACAGACGGCGTTAACGAGTGCCAAATCAGCGTAACGCAAGCTGCTAACGAGTAACACGCTAACACATTAAGACTATGACAACGCTCGAAGCCTTAAAAAGTGTCAATTCGTACCCGATACCGTTGCGCACCTTGGAAGAGGTAGCACAACGGAGAGGGTTGCGACTTTCGGACGAATGTACGCTTGATGTTATGCAGAGTAAGGGCTACAACCTTGCTTACGCAGACCTCTTGATGTGGCTTTCGTTTGCGCCACAAGTGACACAAGGCGGTCAGTCTTATTCGTTCACAGGTGAGCAACGCTTGCAGTTCCGTAATCGCGCGAGCGACTTATTCGGAAAATACGCGAGCGAGGAGGCTCCCAAAAGCATTTACGGCTATAAAGGTTCACGGCTATGATTATCCAAAACGGTACTATAGAGGCAAAGTCGAAGCAAGCAGGCGGCATAGATCCGACTACTGGCTTTCCGATTAAGAGCGCAGGTGCTACCTACTCTCCTGCAATCCCCTGCCAATATATCCCGAACAAGAACAACCTACTCGGCAGAACGCAAGGCGGAGAGAGTTTTACCGTTGCTTCTTACATCATCTTGATTGAGCAGCAGGCAAAACCTTTCTATGCGGAGCAGATTAGGCTAAAAGACTTGGACGGGAAAGAGATAGGAGAATACTCCATTATCGCTACCGAGAATATGGAAGCCGTGTGTGAGGTGAAGATTATAGTGTGACAGCGAGAATTTGCGCGAGGAGCGTTTAATTTTGCTTGGCTGGGTAACTTATCAAACGGCAAAAGAAAAGCGCACTCGCACAAAATCTCAAAAATTTAACTCGTATGCCTATCAAGCTGACAACGCCTCAATCGAAGATTGATAAGTACATAAAGCAACAGTTGATACGCCAAGAACGCGCGCTCCTCAACACGCTAATGTATGTTGGACAGCAATGTGTGAATACAGCGAGGACAAATGGTAGTTACACCGACCAAACAGGCAACCTGCGAAGCAGTATAGGCTATGTGGTAGCGGTGGACGGAAAGATTATCGGCGGAAGCAGTTTTGATGTAGTGAAAGGTGGTGCAGAGGGCGGCTCTACTGGCAAAGCATACGCCACGGAGATAGTTTCTCATTACCCCAAAGGCACGGTGCTAATCGTTGTCGCTGGAATGCACTACGCAAAATATGTGGCAGCCAAAGGTCTTGATGTGATAGCGAGTGCGGAACTGAAAGCACAAGAATTGATTCCCAAACTGCTCAAACAACTTGAAAATCAGATAAACCATGCTAACGGCTAAACAAGTACAGACAGATGTTTACAACATGCTCAAAGACAGCGCGCTTTCGTCGATGATTTCAGGCGCTGTGTATAGAGCAGGATACAGACCACGAGACAGTCGCGCAGAAGACGCGATTGTTACCTTTACGGCTGGCACGGTTGGAGAGGTAGAAAAAGGTGTTGTAACAATAAACATCTATGTACCCGACATAGACCCATACGAAAACGGAGTATTGGTTGAGGACGGAGCGAGAACCGACGAACTTGAGCAAGCTGCTGCCGAATGGGTACAAACGCTAACAGCAGAGAAATCGGACTACAAGTTCAAGTTGAGCAAGACTATCTATACCGAAGCAGATCGCGATACGAAGCAGCATTTTGTTGTCGTGATACTCGAATACGAGCATTACAAGTGATGCGCCTGCTACGGATTGAAAAATGTAAGTTTAACAACAAAACAATAGTACTACTATGGCACAAATTGGATGGGGCAAAAACCGTCACGGTGTACGTGATTTTGCTAACAACAAAGGTTGGCGCGAGTTGCCAACCCCAGCAGAGGACACTTGGGAAATAACCACCGAGAAGGGCGAAAAACTCGAAGCCAAACTTGAGGGTGGCAAGAACCAAGATGTTAAGTACAAAGAGAACACCAATACCATTACCTTTGATATTCGTGTTGCTAAAGGCAAGAAAAAGCCTTTCGCTGACAAGAACGGTGTCATTGCTAAAGAGTATGAGTATTTCTCTCAACCAGAAGATCCCGAAGTTCCAGCAGGTATCATGGTCAGCCGCGCTCGAATTTCCTGTGAGGTAAAAGCCAAAGACGCAGAGGGTATGACTTTGACTTATACCGTAGAGCCTTTGGAGCCAACTGATAAGACCAAAGATCCTATGGAAATGGGTAAGGTGACTATCACAGAGGCTGGTGGTAAAATCTCTGATGTAACAATCGAGGTACTCGAAGCGGAGGAAGAACCCGAAGCAGAAGCAGAGTAATCAATCGCGGGGTGGGCGCACACCTCGCTTTTGCGAGTAGGAAGAATGGTAATTCGCTTGAGTTCCGCGAACTCTTGAGCAGGTGGTTCGATTCCGCCACTCGCACCTAACAAATAGAAGCAATGCAAGATACAAAGGTAAATATCAACGACATGCTTACGAACGCGATATTGGAGAAGCCTATCCCGTTCACGCTGAATGGGCGATATTTTTTCCTCTATCAACCCTCTTTAGGAGTTAGCCTGCTTGCAGGGCAGTTGCTTCAACAATTACAAATCAATCCTCAATTATACTCTACCAACAAGCAAATGGAGATGTTGCGCGTATGTATTGACCAGCGCGACATCGTATTGCGTATTATCGCCTTGCATACTTTCAGCTATCGCTCGGACGTGCTTCGTGAGGACAGGCTCGCAAGCCGTATTAAGGAGTTGGAGAAACTCGAAGCAGCCGATGTAGCAACCTTGCTTGTGGCTATCCTCTCATGGGACGGCAGACAAGAGGAGTTTGTAAAGCATTTCAAGTTAGATCGCGAGCGAAAGACGCGTGAGAAGATACAAGCCTACAAGAAGAAGAAAGGCGGCTCACTCACTTTCGGCGGTCACTCTATATATGGTGCGGTATTGGACGCTGCTTGTGAGCGTTACGGCTGGGAACTCGGATATGTGTTATGGGGCATATCCGCACTCAATCTGAATATGCTCTTGGCAGATAGCGTTCAGAGCGTGTACCTCTCTAAAGAGGAAGCAAAAGAAGCGCATGTATCAACGGACGGCATTTACCTTGACGCTCGCGATCCGAAGAACTTGCGAGAAATACAACGACTAATAATGGGCAAATAATATGGCAGAGGGTTCACTTAAATTCGTTGCTACTGTGGACAACAAGCAAGTACTCGTTTCATTGGAACAGATGAGAGGCGAGTTTATGCGTATGTCCCAATCGGCACAACAATCGGGAACGCAGTTAGATGACACTTTCGGGAAACTGAAAAACAATATCGCTGGTGTAGCAGGAGGTATAGCAAGCGTTACAATGCTCAAGGAGTTGAGCAAGCAAATTGCCAATGTTCGTGGCGAGTTCCAGCAGCTGGAAGTGGCTTTCACTACCATGCTCGGTAGCGCGGACAAGGCAAATAAACTCATGCAGCAACTAATCAAGACTGCTGCCACTACCCCGTTCGACCTCAAGAGTGTAGCGGGCGGAGCGAAACAGTTGCTTGCTTACGGTATGGAAGCAGACCAAGTAAACGATACGCTGATTAAGTTAGGCGACATCGCTGCTGGTGTTTCAATCCCTCTTGGCGACCTGGTGTACCTATACGGAACAACCATGGTGCAAGGGCGCTTGTACACGCAAGACCTCAATCAGTTTGTTGGTCGTGGTATTCCATTGCTGGAAGAACTTGCCGAGCAGTTCGGTGTAGCGCAAAGCGATGTTAAGAAACTCGTAGAGGAGGGCAAGGTAGGCTTCCCTCACATACAAAAGGCTATTGAGAACATGACGAGCGCAGGCTCCAAGTTCGGTGGTCTTATGGAAGCGCAATCAAAGACTATCAAGGGTCAAATATCGAACATCGAAGACAGCATTGACATGATGTTCAACGAGATCGGACAAAAGAGTGAAGGGCTTATCAACGCCGCTTTCAAAGGAGTGTCGGGTATCGTTGAGAATTACGAGGCTATCGGCAAGGCTATTCTTGCTCTCGCTGGCACATACGGAACATATAGAGCCGCGTTGGTTGTTGTTAATGCTGTAGAGAAAGCGCACATGAACCTATTACGCGCTGCTGTTCTCGAGAAGAAACTCGCAGCAGGAGCAAATATCATGCTCTCCAATTCGGACGCAATCGCAGCCGCTCGTAAGGCGTTCTTTACAAAGACTATCAAACTCAATACGGCTGCTATCATTAAGAACACCGCTGCAATGCTTACCAATCCTGCTGTACTTATCACGGCGGGCATTGTTGCTTTGTGCGCAAGCACATACGCTCTATCAAAAGCATTGAACACGCAAGCGAGAGCGCAAGAGGCGGTGAATAAAGCAAATCAAAAGCAGCAGGAGTATTTAGACGGAATAAAGTCGCAAGCAGATAACGCTATTGCTACGATTCAGTCTGAAACAGCAACTGTTTACGAAAAGGCAAAAGCCTACGAGTTACTGAAAAAAATAATGCCAGAACTCACGGAGAAATATACTCAAGAGGAACTTGCTGCTGCCAAATTGTCAGATGTGCAAAAAGACCTTGCTACATCTCTTGAAAATATTGATTTCGAGGGCAAGAGAAATCAGATAGAGGCTACCAAGAGAAGTATCGAGAATCTTGAGCAGGCTATGCTGTATGCGAGTAGAATGGGAGAGAATACTCTTGGGTACTCATTAGACCTTAAAAAGGAGCAAAAGAAACTTGAGATATACGAAAAGGAGTATCAAGAAATGCTCAAACTCCGCAAGAAAGCAGAGGAAGAAGCTGCTTTTAATGCTCTTTCCGATGAAGAAAAAATTGCTACATTACAAAGGAAACGCGCCGAGTATCAGCAAGCGTATAATGAGTACGCAGGCAAAAAGGATATGGGCTGGGCAACCCCTATTGATTTGGTCGAAATGGGTAAGTACGAAGAACTACTGAAAGAATTAGACAGTCAAATAGAGGCAATACAGAACAATAAAACACAACTTACCAAAGAGCAGTTAGATCTGCTTGAGAAAGAGCAGGAAGCATTGCGCAAGGTTAGGCAAGAAGAAGAAGCGCTCCTCAACAACTCAAAGACTGCTCGCGAGAAGCGCCTATTACAGCTCAAACAAGAACTTGAGAATATCAACGCAGAGGAAGCGGCGTACAACAAGGATAATAATGGCGGAAGCGCTACATCTCGCACTATGTTCGCTACCAAGCGTTCTAATGCTCAACTCAAGTTTGACCTTGACATTGAGAACATGGACAAGCAGTTCGAGGATTGGTTGCGTGATTTCCAAGCCGACACTAAAGAGATTGAGGTGGAAATGGGGTTGAGCGAAATGGAAGAGGCTATCGAATTGGCTGACAACTTCAACGAGAAAGTGGAACGCCAAAACGAACTCTTCGAGCGCCAAATCGAACTAAAACGCCAAGCGAACAAGCAAGAAGCGGACAACACCGTGCGTTCTATGTACGGAGATAAGGCTATGAGCGATTTCTCTGCGTTCTCCGCCAACGAAAGTAACAAAGCAACACTTTCCTTGTATCGCAACGCAACAACAGCAGAGGACAAGAAAAAAGTGGCTTCTGACGCAGGATTGAGTGAGGGACTGCTCGCAACCTACGCGGAAATGCAACAAATATACGAGCAATACGAACTCCGACTGACCGCTACGATCCAAGCGGCAACGCAAGAGCATAACGCGGAGATGTTGAGCCAAGACATAGACGACTACATGGCGTATTGCGACGCTATCCTACAAGCGGCACGCGAACGCGAAGAAGCGTTAGTCGCTATTGAGAGCGGCGAATCTCACCGCACCAAGGCTGATGTAAACGCGGACTTTGACAAGAAAGTTAAGAACGCTGGTATCGCTCATGGCATAGACGCTACCGAGAAAGAAGCCGCAAACATTGTGGCGCGCCTTGTAAATACCCTTGGCGCTACGACCGCAAGCCAAGTAGATGTAGCGGCAAAAGAGTTCTTCGACGCTCTGCAAGAGCAAGAGAATATGCTCAATAGCGTTAAGGGCATGACGGCAGAGGAAAAGACCACCGCTATACAGACCAATGAGCAGGAACTCGAACAACTACAGTTACAAGAGGAGATGGCGACTGGTCAGCAGAAACTCGATTTGCAAGCGCAGATCGCAGAAAAAGAGCAGTTGTTGGTTTACCTCAAGATGAGCGAAGCAGAGTTAGACGGTCAGTCTAATAAGTTGCTTGCGACAAGACAACGCATGGAGAACGCTACTGCCCAAGCCAAGCAAAAGAACACCAATAAGAGCATACAGCAAATCCAAAAGGAGCGACAAAGCATACAGCTGACCGTAGATTCCCTTGCGTTAGTTTCAGACACCGCAAAAGAGGTAGCAAACACTTTCGGTGGTGTGCTATCGAAGAAGTCTAAAAAGGCACTTGAAGCCGTTTCGGAGATTGCCGATTTCGGTATTAGCGCGGTGCAAAGTATTGAGAGCGTAGTGAGTGGAGCGTCCGCAGGAATGACGGAAACAACAGACGTAGCCGCTGAAAGTATGTCAGCATTGGAAAAGGCAAGTGTTATCCTCACTATCATCTCCCTTGCTATACAACTCGTGATGAAGATTGTGCAGATCTGCCAACAGTTCACGACCAACGCCAAGGTGAACGCGGAACTAGACCAAATGGCAGCGAACATTGAGCGTATGAAAGAGGCGCAACGCGATCTTGATTTCCAACTGCGCAACAGCAAGGGTGCAGAGTATTTCAGAGACGCTGCCAAAGCCGCTAAAGAACTCACGAAGCAAATTGAGGAGAATCGCAAAGCGTACGAGAAATCATTGGCAGAAGAACAACGCCTTGCCGCCAAGTACGGAGAGGATAGCGATAAGACCGCAGAGCAACACGCGCGTACACAAGAGTTCAAAGAGGGCTGGCAGGACGCTATAACCGAGCAAGAGGAGCGCTTCCAAGAACTCGTGGACATGATTATGACCACCGATTTGAGCGGCTGGGCAGAGAGCCTTGCAGACGGCGCTATAGAGGCTGCTTTGGACGGTTCAAAGAGTTTCAAGGAAGTGTGGGACGAAGCGTTGGAACAATGGGAGCGTGACATGTATAAGGCGCAACTCAAACTCGCCTACGAAAACATGTTCAAGGAGACTTTCGCGCGTTTCTCTGCGAGAGCGCAACAGATAGCAGAGGCTGGTGGTACGATGTCAGAGGCGGAGATTGCTCAATGGATGGCGGAGATGGATAGCAAGCAGGCAGAGGCAGAGAAACTCGCGGAGATGTATCGCCAAATCATGGAACAACGCGGACTGACAACTGACGGCGGAGATGTAGAGGGCAGTTCGAAAGGCGTGGACAAGATTACTCAAGACCAGGCAGACGAACTCAACGCACGCACTACTGCTATACAAATGCAGAACGCGGATATTGCTACAGCTGCTCAATCAATGCAAATCACGCTTGAGGGCATGGCAGAGGACAACCGCCTGCAATTAGCAAGTATAGTCAATATGGCAAGTAATATTGACATATCGGTAACGGTACAACAAGGTATTCTTGACCAAACACAAATCATAGCAGAAACGCTCGCAGGCATGAAAGAGGACACAGCCCGACTGAAAGCCATAGAGCAAAACACAGGCAGATTATGACAGCAGAGTATTTCAACGATCTAAAAGCCGATTTCCTCAACACCTACGCACCAATATTGTGCGATGAGAGTTTAGAGGATATTCAGAACGCAACCGATGTGGCAGCGTTTATTGCGGTGCTTCACAAGTACTTGCATTTCCTTGATTTCAAAGCCGTTCCTACTGTGGAATGGATTCGCAAGTGGTTCGGGGATTACCAGCATATCGCCAACGAGAACGGCGTGTATTTCGACCAAATACTTGCGTTGAGTAATCCTCAAGCCAATAGCATAGTGCTTTATGGAAAGTGCTATATCAATGCGATAATGATTTCGCCCAAGATGACATTCTTTACCTTGCATGATGAGAGCCAATTATCGCTTGTGACCTACGGCACGGCACATGTTACGGCACGACTGAAATCGGAAGCCTGCCAAGTGAATAAATTACACTGTTCTGCCTATTCGCGCATAAAAATTAGACGAGTATGAAACTACGAATTTCCATTAACGGCGTTGATTACGCCGCATACAACCTCACATCGCTTGAAGGCACGCTCAATGTGCTTATGAAGCCAGCTGCCTACAAGAAAGTAAGAAGCAACGAGAACGCTTCTATTCACGGAACGCACATGCTCACCGCTCCAACGGCTCGGAGAAAAGCCGCAGGCACTATTAGTATTCCGTTTCTGATTACGGGAGCGTCCTCGCTGAAAGATCTACAACGCAAGATAGATAAGTTGGTAGAGGTGCTTGTAAACGGCAAGAACAACACAGGTATAAACGAGTTGTATTGCGCCGATATAGACCGCTGCTTCCGATTGCGCTACAATGACATGACCTCTTATGCCAACTTTGGCTTGGACGGAGAGGCGAAAATTACAATCAAGTTCGACGAACCAAATCCAAACAATAGAATGCCATGACACCAGCACTACAAGAAATAACGATCTACCGTCCCGACTATGCAATGGTTATGGGAAAAGGTATGACGCGCGTACCTTATGTCAATACGGAGAGCAGTAGCGGTGATTTCCAAGTAACGGATTCTTGCGAGCGTTCGGCAGCTGTTATGGGCGATGACTATGTAAAGTTGTCATTCGAACTATTGCACCAGCAGGTATTTGAAGCGTTCTCTTTCATTTGGTACGACAATCAACTATTCTTCCTCAAGGAAACATACCGACCAACCAGCAAGGGCGCGTATTTCAAGTATGACATGAAGTTTGTCAGCATAGCCAATATGCTTGACAAGCAAGTGTGCTTCCGTTACATAACCGTATCGGGACAGAGCATTCAGCCCGAACCCGAAATCAACATGAACGGTACGCTCGATGACATGGCAAGTATCGTGGTTGATTCTATCCACGGAGCTGCTTCTCGCCTTGCAGGTACGAGCAGACCGCAACTATACTATGCGTATGTGCTTCAAAGGCTAACGCTTGCCGATGACACGCTACAAGGAACTACCTTGCAGACATTCTCATTCAGCGGTCAGAAGATAGCAGAAACGCTCACGGAGATTGCCAACGCATACGAAACTGAGTGGTGGATTTCTCAAGAGGACATTCAGACCGTCAAACTACACATGTGCAAGTGTGAGTGTGGCGACGCTATTATTGTGAGCGATGAATACAAGGTTAACGGAAACGAGTACGAAAGTAGGGGCTTGCTCTCGTGCGAGTACACCCAAGAATGGGGTAATATCCCGCAAAAGATTATCGCATTCGGATCGGATCGTAACCTAACGCGCAATCAAGCCTTGCAAGATGTGAACGGCAACCAAATGTATGTTTCGTACGGAAAGCAGTTGCGCCTTGCGCCTAATACCTCATACACGGTTAAAGACCGCGAGGGCAACCCTATCGTAGTTAGGACTGACGGCATAGGCGCGCTGACCAACACAGGTGTCACATCGGGTATTGAATCGGTAGTGGTGCGCGATGACATCTACCCACGCTGCCATTTCCGCGTGCTTGGGGTTACGGTCAAAGGCACGGACAATCCTATATTTACGATTACAGCAGGCGCTCTCAAAGCGGACGGAGTGACAGTAATGAGTTACGCAGAAATGGTAGCAGAGCAACTCCTGCCTTTGCAGATCGCGCCTAACGAAACGCTGTCAATATCGTTTGAAAGCGGCTATCTCAACGGCAAAGAGTTTGAGGTGGCGTATGACTACAAGGAAGTGAACGGAGTAATGGAATGGGCGCTCACGATCGTACCAGAGCAAGGAGATGATAACGGCGTTTCGCTCCCATTCGGCAACCTTGCTCCAAAGGTAGGCGACCAGTTCGCTATCTTCCACATGATAATGCCTCAATTCTATATCACAAGAGCGCAAGAGGAACTTGCACAGGTCGCTTATGATGAAATGCTGGGCGTGCAAGATACGCGCCCCGAAATCAAGTGCAAATCGGAGCCTGAGTTCTTCGCTAACCAGCGCGTCATACTTGGTCAGCGCATGGGCGTTCATTCGGAGTTATTCGGCAATATCCTGCTGGACACGAACGGAGATATAGCAGAGGGCAGTCCAAGCCTCTTTGTTAGCCGCGTTACGCAGTTCACGCACTCGCTAACTACGCCTAACGATGTGGAGTTGCGCTTGGCTTCTTCTCGCGTTGAGGGTCACTTGTCGGAGATTGAAGCAGCTATCGCAGACCAAACGGACGATATTAGAGGACTTGAACAACGCACTATCAACCTCTCTCGTAGAGGCTGGCACGACGCGGCAGAAATGCGCGATATGCTCAATAGCCTTGCAGCAGAGTTCCTGCTCATCGGAGAGCAGAAGAATCAATTTGCCTTTACCAGCGCTATAGAGTGCGTAAACGGCTATGTTGTCGCAGACATAGACCATTTCGACCACTTGCATGTTTCTGCTGGATATATTCAACACACCCAAGAGCCATATATCAAGTACAGCAATAGCGGTCGCTGGGACATCAATGTTACCGACATCACTACCGATGAGAACAGCAACAGCCTCGACCCTACCAAAGCGTATTACCTATATGCTATATGCGCCGCAGGTGCTACTACTGCTACGATCGTACTGACGGACGATACAACCAAGGCAAACAACACCGATTATTTGCTCATGGGTATTCTTTCGAGCGAGTACGAAGATGAAAATACCAAGACCTCTTATCGCGTGTTCAACCGTAGCAACGGCTTCACGCGAGTAGCAGGCGGAACTATCACCACCGAGCAGATACAAGACCCTACCCGATCGCTGATTATTGATTTCTCCTCTGATCCGCCACGAATCATTGCGCGAAACGGAGCGAAGATTATAGGCAATATAGAGTTCGAATTGACAGAGGAACAGATTGAGGATATATTAAGTCATATTGATGTGGATGATTCCGCATACAAATACCTAACAGAGGCGCTAAAACAACACACGACTATAACAGGCGGATTAGTTTCGACTGGTGTAATCCTGTTAATGGACGGGGAGAAAGTTACAGCTGGTATTAGTGGTGTTAAAGATGACAATATACTCGTATTTGGTGGTGGCACTTATTCCGAAGCGGTCAATGCCGCAAAAAATGATAATGATTATCATAAACAGCCAGGCAAAGGGGACAAACAGATTACCACCTTGATTAAGAAAGATGGTACGGGTAAAATCGGTATCTTCAAAATTAGTGATACGCAGGCAGTAGTAGATGTTCCTAACCAAGGAAGTGTTGTGATTGACGCAAGTTCTACAAATGGAGGTATATTTATCCGTAATACAAGCGGAGAGAATAAAGTATCAATCAAAAACGGGGCATTAGGATCTGATTTTATACCAACAGAAGATAGTGATAGTGGAGCAAAGAGTTTTTCATTCTCTAATGTACTATGCTCTGGCAGTAGCGGAACCTGTTCTACTCAAAGATCTGCCGATTTGTGGGAAGATATGGTTGAAACATATTCGAATGGCACAAACACCGTGACCGTAAAATTCGTAAATATGTCATTCCGACAAATGTTACGATATTTTGGCGCAACTCCTTCTGGCGACACGACCGCAAAGGTTACATTGTACGCAGAGTCTTCGGGCGGAGGGTATTCTGCAGTAGCTTCAAAAACGCTTACTTTGTATAATGTGACATCAGGAAGCAATTATGTTGCTGAATTGACCTATCAAAGTTTTTCGCTAACGCACACATCAAGCAACGCATATACTTATCATCTTGGAGTTGAAGTAAACGGAAAAGACCACTATGCTTGTTTGGGTGATTTTATGATGCAAGGAGATGTACAATGGTCTTGGCATTATGTAGAAAAGAGTATTCCGCAGACTATAATTGGTACGGACGGATTTGCAACCATATATGACAATAACAAGTACTTTATGGTAAAGAACACATCAAGTGGACAGCAGATTTTCGCCAAGGGATTAGGAACAAGTGGTACATCGGGATCGGGTCAGTTAATAAAAAAGACTGGTGCGTATAAAAGTTTTGCCGAGAAATTGAAAGATTTTATGCATAATTATTTTACAGGCGGGTGTAAAAAAGAAGGATTTACAACAGCGCTTGATAATTTGGTGAACTCTCTGCCCGATGATACTTTTATAACTTCGGTGTAATCACCACAACTTGCTCTGCAGGTCATGGTACTGCTTCATGAGGCGCTTATACTCTCTTTCGTTAGTCCAGATATACTTGCCTGCCTCGTCAAGAACACGCTTCGATTCCTGCTCCAAACGCAACCGTTCCTGCTGACGGAAAAGAATAGCAGAAATTTGGTCTTTGTCATACAAAATATCGCTTTCGGAATCAGCCGCCTTGGGTAGGAGTTTCACGAACTGCTCGCGCGCTTTCGCGAATGTAGCCTTGTTGCCCATTCCTTGCGCTTGGAACGCGAAACGATCTAACAGAACAAGGTCGCAAAGTTGTATCGCCTTATGATATTGCTTGAGGGCTTTTAGCGTTTTGAGCAAGCGGTCGTGAGCATACCCCGTGTTATGACCGTAGAGGACAGCCAAGCGCGCACTATCAGCACAAGCGACAAGGTGGCTTTCGCTCTCATCGCGCAACTTGAAATGCGCGTCCATGATAGCCAAGTGAATACCTGCGTCCTCGGGATTAGTCTTGAGCAAGCGCTCCCCTTTGGTAATAACATCTGCGTACTGCTTTTCGGAAAGCATATTGTACAAAGCAACAGTTTGTTTTGACATAGCAACAGCAATTAAAAACGGCTGCAAAGGTAATGAAAATAACTGAAATCATCAAATAAAATCAACCAAAAACAACTAAAATCAAACAAAAATGGGAACTTTACTATTCATACCCTCGCTTTTTGAGGGTGACATTCACGGCTTCATGACGGAGATCGCCATAGTGATGTTGCTGTGGCTGGTAGTCATAGCAGCGAGCATGATTGACCTTATCACGGGCATTTCCGCCTCACGCCGTATTGGTCGCAAGCGCACTACCTCTTGGGGACTGCGACGCACCTTGTCCAAGGACTTGCAGTACCTCTCAATGCTGGTCATGCTACTTATTATAGATGTCGTATTGAGCGTGCTTTCGCCTTACCTAACGCTATTCGCTATCCCTGTGTTATCGGTCATCGGTAGCGGCGCGATCGTGATTGTGGAAGCCATATCGGTGTACGAGAACATGCGCAAGGGCAAGGACGAAAAAGAGGACAAGTTAGACGATGTGTTCCAAATCGTTGCTTCTACTGCGGACGCGGTGGGTAATGACAAAGTGGTGCAAATTCTCGAAGCGTTGAAGAAGCATGTAGAACAGAAAAAAGACTAATCTATGTTACAGCTGCTTTTAGATAGAGCATGGAAAAAAGCCGACTACACGATTGGTGGGTTATACCTTAATGGAGAGTTTTTTTGCAACACGCTCGAAGATAAGGTGCGCGATCTGAACAAGACTGCAAAGGTAAAAGGCATGACCGCCATACCAGCAGGAGAGTACGAGGTGTCAATGAATATCATCTCGCCAAAGTACTCCAAGCGCAAAGCCTACCAATGGTGTGGAGGGCGACTTCCAAGACTTTTATCCGTGCCGCAATTCGCAGGCGTATTGATACACCCAGGCAACACCGCGAGAGATACAGAGGGCTGTATCTTGGTAGGCGAAAACAAGGTTGTAGGCGGGTTGGTAAATAGCCAAAAGGTATTTCGCAAGTTGTGGGACATCCTCAACGAGGCGTACCGAAAAGGAGAAAAAATAGTAATCAAAATTCAGTAGTATTATGCAAAAAATCGCAATCGAACAAGGCGCAAGCCACTATGTAGAGGCTGACAGCTTGCCAGCGCTTGAGAACGGCGCGTATTGGCTCGTGTCGCTATTCAACGAATCGACGGGGCATAGGTTCATGGCTAAGGAATCTACCAAGAACGGTAAGAAGCGCTTCACATGGGAATCGGGTACAACGATTGACCCAGCAACAGGCGTGGTTTCTGTTCTCGCGGACAAGCCTAACTCCACCGCGCAAATGTGTGAGGGAGCGTACCAACTGCAACTCATCGCCTCTGACCTTTCAGCCAGCGGAACTACACCTGCTAT
>JAEIGA010005902.1_pt1 | contig 18627 bp, 12 predicted proteins | sample 9270691 | NCBI WGS metagenome assembly JAEIGA01 (sample SAMN17057246, study PRJNA624740) | gut metagenome | biome: biome; isolation source: fecal sample | host: Bos grunniens | place: China: Xizang | collected 2019
TACTGCGAGAGGATTGATGGAGCAACGATAGCTACTACCTCCTCGCCACGACGTATCGACTCCAAAATGTCGAATACCTGTGAGATCTCGAAGATAGCGCCGAATGGGCAGGCGTTCATACACTTACCGCAGTAGATACACTTGTTCTCATCGATATGCTCTACGCCATACTCGTCCTTAGAGATAGCGCCAACAGGACATGCCTCCTCGCAAGGAACAGGGATGTAAACGATGGCGTGGTAAGGACAAGCATTGAAACACTTACCGCAGCTGATACAAATCTTGTGGTTGATCTTGCCCTGCGATGTCTCGGGATCGAACTCGATAGCGTTCTTAGGACAAGCATGCTCGCAGGCACGAGCAACACAGCCACGGCAGAGGTTTGTAATGTCGTAGTTGGTGCGCACACATGACGAGCAAGCCTCGTCGATAACACACATGATGTTATCCTTAATCTGCTTGCGGTCGAGAGCCATCTTGGCGTATGCCGATAGTGGCATTAGCTCGTCGGTCTCGTCGGTCATGTCGTAGCCCAACAATGGTAGCGACTTGTACTTCCATACTGCACGCTCCTTGTGGATGCAACAACGGCCACGCACCTGTGAGTTGCGAGGACTAAACTCAATGGGTACTCGGTCGATTTTCTCGACAAGTGCACCCTCATACCAGAGGCCCACAAGCTTTGTGAGAAGTCTCTGGCGCACGATCATTACGTTATTCTTAATTGCCATACGAGTGGTGTTATTTATAATAATTGAGCAAAGATACAAATTATTGCACAAAGATTGAAATTTATTGGCCCTTTTTTGCTCTTTTTGTCGAAAGATTTGTGGGGTATTATATAATAATAGGTATGAGATGTTATAAAAAAAGACACTCGCCGTGAAGCGAGTGCCTTAGTGTTATATGCTTTTTGCTGATATGTTATTCAGCATAGCCAGTCCACTCTATGTCCCAAATAGAAACACGGTCCTTGTTGCTGCCGCTGTTTGATGGAGAGTTGTTTGTAATCTCGATTACAAAATCGCCAGCCACGTTAACATCCTGCTCCCAAGTGTATGCCTTCTTCTGAGTAATAGAGTTAACATCAACCTTATAGGTCTGAACAGCTGCACCATTCTGCTTGATAGTCACGGTGAAGTCAACACCATTGCTCTCAGAGAATGCGTTACCATACTTCAACGAGAGCTTGCCGCAACCAGTGGTAAGTGTAGGTGATGTGATCTTACCCTTAGCCGATGTCTTACCATTCATTGTAAATGCACGTGTAGAGCTTGTAGAACCGATAAACTTGAAGGTTGGATTGCTATCAGATGTGCCACCCTGCATTACAGCACAGTTTGTGCCTATCCAACCTGCTGTTGTTTTGCGTGAACTGTAACTACTGTTAGCTGCTACGGTGTTGAAATCATCACGGCCACCCTCAACCTCGCCGCCAACGGCTGGGGCCTTCTGGGAGATAGCTACTACTGCTGAAAGGTCACCTGCGGTGAATGTGAGGTTAGCATAGATAGTCTCCTCAGTCTCGTTTGCAGGAGCAGTAACGGTGTATGTTGAGCCAGACTTCAAAGCAACGGTGAAGTGAGGGTTGTCAACGCTTACAGAGATGGCATCGGTTGCGTTGACCAATGTTGCAGTAACATCCAATGAACCACCCTCAGCAGCAAACGCAAGTGTGCTGTTGTCTACATTGATACCCATGTGCGATACATATACCGCATTCTTAACCTGTGGGCTATTGTTGTAAACATTGTACTTGCCCTTGATAGTGATGATGTCGCCCTGCTTTAGACCTGCTGCTGCCCACTGCTTCTGTGCAGCACCCTCTGGGGTAAGCAAGCCATATACATAAACCTTACCTGTCTCGTCTGTGAGGTCGAAGTTACCATAAGTGGTGTTAGCCACACTTGTAATCTTGCCAGTAAGGAGGTACTCATTGGTAGTATCCTTAAGCTCGAGGAACTCAGCAACAGTAATCGCTGTAATTGGCTTTGCCTCAGTAGTAACCTCAACAACAACTGCCTCAGAGTCGAGGTTGAGCTCGGTGTCAGCAGCGATAGCCTTAATAGTGAATGTGTACTCGTACTCGTAGTCGCCCTCGAAGGTGTATGATGTAGCCTCAACAACCTCCTCAACATCGTCGTCAACCTGAACAGTGTAGTGAGTAGCACCCTCGATAGCCTCCCAAGTCAAAGTAATTACGTTAACGTCAACAGTAGCAGTTACCACAGGAGCTGCAATAGCTACTGGAGCAGGCTTAGTCTTTGCAGTAACAGTTGCGCACTCCGACTCGTAGTGCTTAGCCTCGTCGGCAGCAAGAGCAACAACAACGAATGTGTACTCGGTGTCGTACTCGCCAGTGAATACATAAGTAGGCTCCTCAACAAACACAGGCATCTCGCTGCCGTTGGTGATAGAGTAGTTTGCAGCGCCCTCGATAGCATCCCATGTGAGGGTGATGACATTGCTCTTAACATCAGCCTTAACCTCTGGAGTTGCGATGCGTGTCTTTGCCACGATGTTCTCCTCGCTTGTGAATGTGTAGCTGATGTTGTCGTACTCTGTATCCTCTGCGTCGGTAGCATAGTATAGGTCGAGAGCTACATCTACGCCGCCCTCCTCACGATTTGTGACGTTCAACGTACCAGCCTTAACGATAGCGTCGATGAGGTCAGAACGTGTGGCTGCAACCTTGAGGTTGTTGATGGTGAAGTTGCCATCCTCGAGCGACTTGCCATCGTTCTCCACGAATGTGTACTTAGCAGCCTTGAGCTGGCCATTCTCGATGGCGTTCTCTGAAACAAGAAGTGAGAAGTTGTTTGTGCCATCGTTGATTGTAAACTCGTAGTTGTGCTCCTCGTTAAGCTCGCCAGCGCTCCACTCGGTGATTGCTGTCTGCTCGTCCTCTACGTCGTGAACATACTCGCCAGAGAAGTTGTCGTCGATAGTGATGTTGAACTCTGTGCCAACGGTGAGCAAGTTACCAACGATTGTTGTAAGCTTGTTGCGCTCCAAAGGAATCTGGGTGTCGAACTTACGTGTGATAATCTCACGGCCATCCTTACCCCAAACGGTCATCTCGATGTTGATCTCCTGAGCACCCTTTGTCTCGTCGCCACCAAGGATGTAGTCAGCAAAGAGAGTCATGTTGCTTGCTGAGCTATCCCAACCCTCGGTGTAAGGATTGTTCTTGTCGATAGCGTACTCGATATACTCGTTATAGCTCTCGCCAGAGGCTACGCCAGTAACAGCGTCGAGGCTGTTGCTCAATGCGTGGTTGAAGAACTTAACGGTAACCTTTGTAGGCTCTGAGCCGATGTTTACCTCGTCGAAGTCAGTGGTGATGATACGCACCTTTCCGAAAGGACGCTTTAGCTCGAGAGGCTCGGTTAGGCCATTTGCCTCAACAACGAAATCCTTCTGGATGAAGTAGGCATCGTAGCTCTCCTCCATAGCTGTCACGTTCTTGCGAGTAATGTTGTTGAAGTCAGTGGTGTCGTAGTAGAGGTCATTGACATTCTCTACGGTGCTGCCCTCGTTAACGAAGTCGGCCCACACAACAAAGCGGTACTTACGGTTAGGAATAAGGCGCACCTTGAATGATGTTGGCTCGTAAGAGTTGTGAACCGATACCAAACGCTCGTTCTTGATAGGGCTCTCCTCGTTTTTGTAACCCTCGGTTACCTCGTAGATCTCCATCATGTAGCGAAGGTCGTGCTCGCCCCACTTCTGAGCAGCATCGAAGTTGTCGATAGCGCCAAGACCACTGTTTAGGCCAGGCACAGTTCCCTCCTCGCCGCTACGTGTAGCCTCCAACTCGGGAACGTTAACGCCCAATGTCACGATTACGCCGTTGTTCGTACCTTTGGTAAGGTCGACGTAGTCGATCTCTTGTTGACACGCAACGCCAAACAGCATGGCGCTCAACATGAATAGTAAGAGCTTTTTCATAGTGTAAATTATTTTGTTTGTTTTTTTATTGTCGTATATTGCTTATTTGCAGATACTAAGCCCTGTTGTCTAAAACTTTTTGCCGCCGTAATTGCTCGTTACGTAGCGCTACGCGCTCCCGTGACAAAAGGCGTAATCCGCATAATACCTAACAAAGGTAGGTAAAAAATCGTGACGAACAAAATATTTCGAAGAAAAAATGGGCCGATGGGCCTTTTGTGAGCTGATTTGAAGAGCGATTTGAAGAGCTGCGCCGACTACCTATTGCCGAGCAAATCTCCTTGTGTGGCACACAACTCATCCATTCGGTCAACAATCATCTTGCGTAGGGCGTCAAGACGCAGACCTCCGAGCGGCGAGTGTAGCAGTAGCTGGCGGGGTGCTTGCGAGGCAAAGCGCTCGATAGAGATGTTGGGGTTGAGGCGGCGGATGATGTTGATGATTAGCTCGACATATTCGTCGCTGGTGATGCCATTTAAGGCAAAACGCTCGGGGTGTGTCGACCACTCCTCGGCCATGGGCGTAGAGTGGTATATTTGCAACTGATGAAACTTTATGAAGTTGAGATTCAGTGAGTTGATTGCGTATGTTTGGTCGACGAGATGTTCGTAGTTTTCGCCTGGGAGTCCGAGGATGAAGTGTGCGCCGACGTCAATGCCTCGCTCTTTGGTTTGCGCTATAGCATGTTGGGCATCGGCAAACGTATGACCTCGGTTTACGTGGTTGAGCGTGGTGTCGAGAGTGGACTCTATGCCGTACTCTATGGCTACATATTTATGTGTGGCAATATCGGCCAATAGGTCGAGTATTTCGAAACCGATGCAGTCGGGGCGTGTACCAACGATTATGCCCGAAATTTTAGGGTGGCTAATAGCTTCGTTGTATAGCTTCCGGAGCTTATCTATCCGTGCGTATGTGTTGCTACCCGACTGAAAATAAGCTATATAGTGTTGCGCTATACGGTCGCGTGACGCATGAAACTCAATGCCGTCGTCTATTTGCTTAGTGATGCTCTGCGATGTGCGGCAGTAAGATGGGGAAAATGCTTCGTTAAGACAAAAAGTACAGCCGCCATGAGCTATCCTACCATCTCGGTTTGGACAGCTCATGGCGGCATCTATAGCAATCTTCTGGATGCGGCCTCCGAGGCGTTGGCGCATAAGGCTGCCGTAGTCGTTGAAGGGTAGCATCGAGCGTTGCATGGTCGCAATTATAGGTCTTGGATGCGTGCTACGGGCGACACGTCGAGCGACGATAGCTCGCCCGCCATGTAGCGGTAGTAGCCAGCAACAGCAATCATCGCAGCATTATCGGTGGTGAACTTAAACTCTGGGAGGAATGTGCGCCAGCCACGACGCTTGCCCGCCTCGGTAATTCCGTTGCGGAGTCCCGAGTTTGCCGACACGCCACCAGCGATGGCTATATCCTTGATACCCGTGGCCTTAGAGGCCTTGATGAGCTTGTCGAGAAGTATCTCTACGATGGTGTGCTGCAATGATGCGCATAGGTCGGCCTTGTTCTTCTCCACGAAGTTTGGATTCTCCTTAACGGCATCACGCAGGGTGTAGAGAAACGATGTTTTGAGTCCCGAGAACGAGTAGTCGAACTCGCCCTCGACATGGGGCTTTGCAAACTTAAATGCCTTGCAGTTGCCCTCCTTTGCCAAGCGGTCTATTATGGGGCCGCCAGGGTAGGGTAGTCCCATTACCTTGGCGCACTTGTCGAAGGCCTCGCCAGCAGCATCGTCGATGGTTGTGCCTATGATCTCCATCTGGCTGGGCGAGTCAACACGCACAATCTGGGTGTGGCCGCCGCTCACGAGTAAGCACAAGAATGGGAACGATGGATGTGGAAGCTCTCTGTCGGGCACGTTCACAAAGTGTGAGAGGATATGTCCTTGGAGGTGGTTGACCTCGACAAGAGGAATGTTGTTGGCAATAGATAGTCCCTTGGCAAACGACACACCGACGAGCAGTGAGCCGAGCAAGCCTGGGCCACGAGTGAAGGCTATGGCATCGACTTTGTCGATGGTGATGCCTGCCTCTTTGAGAGCTGTGTCAACAACGGGGATTATGTTTTGCTGGTGGGCACGTGATGCGAGCTCGGGAATCACGCCGCCATACTTCTGATGTACTGCCTGTGAGGCAATTACATTTGACAGAAGGGTGGTGTTGCGGAGCACTGCAGCTGACGTGTCGTCGCACGATGACTCTATGCCTAATATTGTAATGTCCATTTTTTTGTAAATTTTTTTCTATTTTATAGAAAAGTTATTACATTTGTAGGTTAATTGCAGTGAAGTGTAGCAATCATACAACCTGTTTCAATGCGCAAAGTTATAAAAATATTGGCAATGATGGTATCAGCAATCGTATTGTTGTTGATATTTTTGCCTATTATTGCCACTTTGCTGCTTAGTCTTGATCCCATTCAGAATCGTATAATCCAGTATGCCTCGACCTTGGTCACCGAGAAACTCGAGAGCCGAGTGTCGATAGGTCATGTCAATGTCGACCTATTGTCGAGGGTGCATTTCAAGGAGTTCTATGTCGAGGACTCGGCGTGCGACACGCTGCTCTATGTCGAGGAGGCTGTGGCCAACATCTCGAGCCTTGATATTAAGCGTGAGGGATTGTTGTTTAGCGAGGTCGAGCTTCGAGGTGTAGACTTCAATGTGCGTGAGTTGGAGTCGGGTAAACAGAATGTTAGCGAGATTGTCGAACGTCTGCGTAAGCCCGATGCCGAGAGGAAGGTAGATTTTAAGCTCTTTGTCGACCATGTGCACTTGAAGGATGGGCGGTTTACCTATGAGCGTCTTGTGCATCGAAATCCCGAGTATGGTGTCGACTACTACGACATGGATATGCGTCATATAGAGTGCTGCTTGAAGAATTTTGAGGTGGCAAAGAGCGTTGTGTCGGCCGACATCGAGGAGCTAAGTCTTGTTGAGCGTAGTGGCTTCAAGCTTGATGACCTCACAGGTAAGTTCGTTGTTGATGGCGGTGTCATCTCGTTTGACAATCTTCGTGCTCGCACCCAGCATTCCCAGATACTATTGCCCACATTTGTTATCGATGGCGATAACTGGGAGGAGTACAAAGAGTTTATAGATAATGTCGATATGCGTGGTAGCATTGTTAGCTCCACACTCTCGTCTTGTGATCTCGGCTACTTCTCGCCAGGCGCCCGCAACTGGGGCTTCGATATTAGGTTGCAGAGCGGTAGCTTCGATGGCGTGGTGCGTGATTTTAAGGCTGTTGTCAATGATATGACACTTGCCAATGCTACGACACTCTCTGCCGATGTGCATATCGTTGGCGATCCTGGCTTTAAAGACCTCGAGTGGAGTGCGTCGGAGTATATCGTGGGTGTTAGAAGCTTATATACCACAGCTTCGGATGTTGAGTTTTTGGCAAAGCAGTTTACGGGCAAGCCTCTCGGTGACAAGACCGTTGAGATTATTCGCCGCTTGGAGCGTGCTAGCGTGCGAGGCACGTTTGGCGGTAAGCTCGACTCGTTCCGCACGGTGGGAAATGTCAACACGCCGATGGGTAATATCTCTGCCGATGTGGCTATGCAACGCACCGACATATCACGATTTGCGATAGATGGCAGCGTGGAGGCCGATAATGTGCAGCTTGGCCAAGTGCTTGGCGTGGAGGGCGTAGGTGCGCTTAGCTCGTTGATCACTGTGGCCAACGGAAGTGTTGGCGAGGGTGGAGCATCGGCTGATGTCAGCGTTAAGATTCAGAGTGTTGGCCTAAGAGAGTGGCAGTTCGAAGATATAGAGGCTAATGCTGCGATAACGCCAAAGCTCTTTAATGTGAGAAGGGTGGCGTCGAAGGATGAAAAGCTGAATTTCGAGGTGTCGAATGCGAGGGTGGACCTACGTGGAGATTTGCCTGAGTATGATGTCGATACGGCGATAATCAGATGTATCGACCTTCATAAGCTCGGCATCAATAAGCGTGATTCTGTGTCTAAGGCTGCATTTATGTTGATACTCGATGGCAAGGGCTCGACGTTGGATAATATCAACGCACAGATAAGGGTGAGTGATATTAGCTACGAGTATCCTGGCGGCATACTCTTCTCAAAAGAGCTTACGATAGATCCTCACCATAATAAGAATCTTAAAACCGTACGCATCAACTCGGAATTTGCCGATGTCGACTTTAAGTGTAACTCGAGCTACAAGAAGTTTGGCCATTACGTAGCCGATGTCTTGCGACACTACATGCCGTTGCTCTTTGAGGGTGAGGCTCCCGAAGTTGATGATGCGGAACATGATGGCGAGTCGTCGGATATCGAATACTCGACATTTAACCTCACCGCAAAGGAGCGTATCGACGAGCTCCTCGATGCTATTGTCAAGGATGTTTCCGTAGCACCAGAAACGACTCTGGATCTAACTTTGGATCCAGCTGGCAAAGATTTGAACCTGCAACTTAGGTCCGAGGTTTTGTCGTATAAGAAGTGGTTGCTTGCCAGCCCAACTATCGACCTAAGCAACAGCAACGACACGTTGCAGATGTGGGTGCGTAGCGAGGCTATCTACGACGACCTTGCTCGTAAGTTGATGCCAAACCTCTTCATTTATAGTTCGGTTAAGGATAATGCAATAAGCCTCACTGCTGACTTCAAAGACTCGGAGAATAAGCAGTCGGGACTATTGGCGCTCGATGCTTTGGTCGATCGTGACATGGCCACACGACGCCGCAAAATACATGTCGACATCTCTCCATCGTATTTTACGACAGATACACTGCAATGGCAGCTCTCGGCAGATGGTGTTGATGTTGACTCGATGCGTGTCAAGGTGCGCAATTTGCATGTTGTGCAGCCTAATCCAAATAACGAGTTGAAGATCGATGGTGTGGTATCTGCCGATCCGAGTGATATGTTGCGCATCGACTTTAACAATTTCGACCTATCGCCGCTCTCGGCAATCCTTAAACGCTGGGATTATAGCCTTGTGGCACGATCAAACGGCCATGCAACGATAAGGTCGGCGAGAAGAACGCCTAAGATTAGTGCCGATATCGAGATTGATAGTATCCGCATTAACGACATCGATGTGCCGGCACAGAGGCTAAATGTCGTTTCAGATTTCGAGAAGGATCAGGTGCGAATGATAATTGCGGATGCCGAGTCTGAGAACCGAAATATAGTGTGCAACTACACCCCTAAGGATAGGCATATCTACGCCACTACAAACATGAGTGGCGTTGAGATGCGTATTTTGCAGCCTGTGCTCATGAGTGTAGCCTCTGATATCGAGGGAACTGCAAATGTCGATGTTACGCTCCGAGGTAGGATTAAGCGTAGGGGCGAGAGTGGTGGCGATGGCGTCGATAGGCTAACATTGAGCGGTAGGGCCGATATCGAGGGAGTAGGTCTTATGATCGACTATCTCAATACTCGATATAGTGCGCCAAGTGGCGAGATAAAGATTGATTCTAATCGTATCATGGCCAACGGCGTTGAGCTCTTCGACGAGAATGGCAACAAGGGACTCTTCTCTCTGACTGTCGATTTGAACAACCTGTTTAATATCGCTTATAACGTGGGCATCGATGCTAATGACATGCTTATGCTGAACACCTCGTCGGCAGATAACGACCTGTTCTATGGTAAGGTATATGCCTCGGGAAGGGTTGATGTTGTGGGCGACAAGGGTGGCACAAAGCTCAATATCGAGGCTACTTGTTCGGACAAGCAGGAGTCTAAGTTCTACATGCCTCTTGACGGTAAGGAGGATCTGTCGTATGCTGGTTTTGTGCAGTTCACAAAGCCCGTAACCGAGTTGGACGACACTACAAAACTATACTTGGCAGATCAGCTACGTGAGCGTGAGATGAGGCGTCAGGAGATAAGTGAGTCATCAGGAGTAATGGATATTGCCATGAATCTCACTATTAACCCAAAGCTCGAGGTGCAGCTTGTTATCGATCCAACGGTGGGTGATATCATCAAGGCACGTGGTGATGGTAAATTAAATCTCGACATCAATACCGCTGAGAGTGGCGCATTCACGATGGGTGGTGACTATATCATCTCGGAGGGAACCTATCTCTTTACGTTCCAGGATGTGGTCAACAAGTTGTTGACGGTAGAGAAGGGCTCAAAGATTAGTTGGTCGGGTGAGCCGCTCAACCCAACATTTGATATTAGGGCGGTGTACAAAACTAAGGCATCGCTTAAACCGCTCATTGGTAGCTCGGTGCAGGGTGTTGATGTTGGCCGAGCAGTGCCTGTTGAGGGTTACATAATCATAACCGATAAGATGCAGGAGCCCGAAGTTAATTTCGATATCAAGGTGCCTAATGCCTCGCCCGAGATTAACGAGATTCTGCGCTCGGCACTTAGAGATGAGCAGTCTGTCGAGACGCAGATGATGATGCTACTTCTTGCCAATTCGTTTATTGCCAGCGAGTCGGCAGGAGCTATTGGTGCATCAATATCAACAGCAACGGGCTTCGAGCTGCTCTCAAACCAGCTGAGCAAGTGGCTGTCGATGGAGGATTCGGGCGTTGTATTCCGTTATCGCCCACGTACCCAGCTTACGGGTGACGAGTTCGATTTTGGTTACTCTGTCAACCTCCTCGACCATCGTCTGATGCTCGAGGCCGAGGGTGGATATGTCTCGGATGCTGCGTCGCAGGCTACGCAGAACGCACGTAAGTTTATCTACGAGGTGCTTGTGACATGGTTGCTCAACGAAGATGGTACTCTTAGCCTTAATTTCTTCACCCAGCCTATCGACCGCTATGGCGAGAACCAGGGTTTGCAGGAGTGGGGCGTAGGAGTATCTATTGGTGAGAGCTTCAACACTTGGGACGATCTGCGTGAGAAAATCGGCGAGATGTTCGCCACCACTAAGCGTAGGCAGAAGCGAGAGCAGAGGCGAGCCGAGAAGCGTGATTCGACCGTCTCGGCACGAGAAGATATACTACAACACTCCGATGCTGCGTTAGAAGAGTAGTTGTCGAGGGTGTGGCGACAGAAAATCAAAGGGTGCGTAAAAACAGAAAATAAACAAAATAATTCATAACTAAAACCTTACTTAAAATCATGATTAAATTACTTGCAATCGAGGGTGCTCAGCAGGCTGTTGAGGCTCAAGCAATCGAGACATCGGAGAATCTCTCTATTCGCTTTTGGGATCTCTTTATGAGTGGCGGTTGGCTTATGTGGGTTCTTGTGGCTTTGGCTGCTGTGATGATCTTTATCTTTGTTGAGCGCTTCATCGCCATTCGTAAGGCAACGCAGATCGATAAGAACTTTATGAATCGCATCCGCGACTATATTCTCGAGGGTAATATCGACGCAGCTATCGACCTTTGTCGTCGTACCGACTCACCTATTGCTCGCATGATCGAGAAGGGTATCGAGCGTATTGGCCGTCCTATGGGCGACATTCAGACAGCTATCGAGAACGTAGCAAATGTCGAGGTTGCTAAGCTCGAGTCGGGCCTCCCATGGTTGGCCTCAATCTCGGGTGGTGCCCCAATGATCGGCTTCTTGGGTACTGTTGTGGGTATGGTTCAGGTGTTCATCGGCATGTCGGCAACACAGAGTGGTGGCATCGAGCTCACTCAGCTCTCGGCAGGTATGTACGTTGCTATGGTTACTACCGTAGGTGGTCTTATCGTGGGTATCCCAGCATACTTTGCTCACAACTACCTCGTGGCACGTGTCGAGAAGATGGTGTTCCGCATGGAGGCTACCACAATCGCATTTATGGATATTTTGAACCAGCCTGTAAAATAGTGGAGCTATGGCAATCAAAAGAAGTTCTAAGATAGACTCAAGCTTCTCGTCATCGTCGATGACCGACCTTGTCTTCTTGTTGTTGGTGTTCTTTGTGTTGGCAACAACGCTCATCAATCCAAACAACGCTGTGAAGCTTACGTTGCCATCGTCGTCGAGCACTATGGGCGATCCTTCGGCAGTCACTATTTCGGTGTTGAGCCGTCCTTCGGGCTATGTCTACGTATTCAACGGCAAGCAGAACAATGCCCATGAAGATATTGCGGAGCTCGCCTCGGAGCTTAATGCCTACTACGAGATGAATATGATCGAGAGCGGCAAGTCGCTCATCGTGTCGGTACATTGCGAGAAGGGTGTGACAACTGTCGATGCTCTGCTCGATATAATCGACATGATCAACGACGAGAATAAGCGTTCGGGCGACATCGCTCCTGGAGTACAACGTTATAAGATGGTGTTGGCCACCGACAAGAAGTAATGGAGTATTACAATCCCATAGATAACACCTCGAAGCGCTGTGCTGCTGTGGTGACGGTTGTTGCTATGGCCGCCATGTTTGCGTGTGTGTGGTTTGCAACAATCGATGTCGAGCGCATCAGCCACGAGGAGGTTATTGTCGAGCTCGAGTATGTCGAGTTCGAGGAGGTTGTTGAGGAGCCTAAGCCCCAGGAGGAGCCACCCCAGCCTGTGGTGCCCCCAACTACCGAGGAGGCTAAGGTGGAGATGCCCGAGGAGATGACTCCCGAGGTCGAGAGCTCCGATTTGCAGCCTGTGCAAACTTACGAGGATGTGGCAAAAGATAATGTGCAGAACGAGTCGTCGGGTGACGAGTCTAAGACTCAAACTGTAAATCAAATGGCATTGTTCCAACCCTCGGCTGGCACAACCAAAGATAGCGAAGTTATCGATGGCAACACTCTTGCCAATAAGGGCAAGGAGGAGAGCCGTTCGGGTGATGGTACAGGTCATAATGTTAAGGGCAAGTTGGAACTTGACGCTGGTCTTCAGGGCCGAGGCATTATCCCTGGATTCCCTATCCCTAAGGGTAATAATGTGATGGGCAAGGTCACCGTTGTGGTTATCGTTGATAGCGACGGCAATGTTGTTGAGGCTACTGTCAGCGCTAAGGGAACAACCACAACTGATGCGAGTCTTCGTGAGAATGCACGTCAGGCGGCGCTTACAACCAAGTTTAAGCCCGATCCAACGAGAATGACGCAGCAGGGTACGATATGTTATAACTATACTGTAACTACCGAAGCAAAGAATTAATTATGAAGGCATCGTTGCGAAATATTTTCTTGGTGCTTGTTGCTTTTGTTGGTGTCTGTGGCGTCAGGGCTGATGAGCCTCGAGGTGCCGACATCGAGTTTGCGAGTGCTGTGGTCGACCTTGGTACAGTAGCGCAGGATGGTGGCAAGCAGATTGTGCGTCTGGGCTTCACAAACACGGGCGATGTGCCATTGGTGATAACCGAGGTGCGCACAAGCTGTTCGTGTATGTCGGTAGGCTATGAGCGTAAGAAGGTGGAGCCTAAAGAGCGAGGTGTGTTGACCATAAGCCTCGATCCATCGAAAGCCCCGCTGGGCCAATATTATCGTGTGATGCAAGTGTTTTCGACAGCCAAGAGTGGTGTTAAGCGTATCACCGTGAAGGCTGTCATTGAGTAACCAATATTTTGTTATGGAGATTAAACGTCTAATATTTAACCCATTTAGGGAGAACACCTACCTCGTGTGGGACGACACCAAGGAGGCTATTATTGTGGATGCTGGCAACATGTCGGAGGCTGAGAACGAGCATCTTCGCAATGTTGTCGAGGAGCTCGGCCTCAATGTGGTTATGGCCGTAAACACACACGGCCACTTCGACCATACGCAGGGTGTTAAGTTTGTTGTTGATGAGTATGGCGCTAAGTTTGCCTGTTCGGCTAAGGATAAGTTCTTGATGGCCACAGACAACTCGGCTACGATGTACGGCCTAAAGTGTAACCCTGTGCCCGAGATCGATGTCGACCTTGACGCATGCTCGAGCATTAAGTTTGGCAATACGGAGTTGCGTGTTATCAAGACTCCTGGCCACACCCCTGGCCATGTGTCGTTGTATAACGAGGCGGCTAAGGTGTTGTTTACGGGCGATACGCTCTTCCGTGAGAGCATTGGCCGCACCGACCTTCCTGGTGGCGACTACTCATGGATTATGAAGTCTATCTTGGAGCAGATTGTGCCTCTTGGCGACGACGTGGCGATATATCCAGGTCACGAGGATAGCTCGACAATCGGCCACGAGGTGTTGTACAACCCATTCGTTACCGAGGTGCTCAACAACGAGATTAACTATAAAGGATAACCTAAAATCGTAGGATGCTATGCGTATAGACATCATCACCGTTGTTCCTGAGCTGTTGGCATCGCCACTCAATGAGTCGATATTGAAGCGTGCTCAGGAGTCGGGACATGCCGAGATATATGTTCACAACCTGCGTGACTATACCGACGATAAGCGTCGCACTGTCGACGACTACCCCTTTGGTGGCGAGGCAGGCATGGTCATGAAGATTGAGCCTGTGTTCCGCTGTATCGAGAAGCTCAAGTCGGAGCGTGAGTACGACGAGATAATATTCACCTCGCCCGATGGCATTCAGTACAACCAGCGTGAGGCAAACCGCTTGTCGCTGATGAAGAACATCATCATCTTGTGTGGCCACTACAAGGGTATAGACTACCGTATTCGTGAGCACCTTATCACACGAGAGATATCTATCGGCGACTATGTGCTTACGGGTGGCGAGCTTGCTGCGTGCGTCATTGCCGACTCTGTGGTGCGCATCATACCTGGTGCTATTGGCGACGAGGCCTCGGCACTCACCGACTGTTTTCAAGATAACCTATTGGCCCCACCTGTCTACACCCGCCCTTCGGAGTTTAATGGTTGGAAGGTGCCCGACGTGTTGCTCTCGGGAAACTTTGCCGAGATTGAGAAATGGCAGGACGAGCAGTCTTATGCTCGAACCAAGGCTTTGCGCCCCGACTTATTGGAGTAGAAGTGATAGTGAAGCTGTCTAACAGCTCTCAAAATGCTCATTTGCATCTCAGTAAACTCCGCTTTTTCGAGCTTCGCAAGCCTAAAATTAGCTCTTGTTATACAACTTCTAAACAATGAGAGGGTGTCCACTTTCTGGACACCCTCTCATTATTATATATAAGTATAAGGTTTATTACTTACGCTTACCCTTAACAACCTCAGCACCCTTAACATAGTTCTTGCGAGTGCCATCAGCCAAGGTCAATGTGCCATCGGCAACATACTTGTCGAAATCTGCCCAACGCCAGTTGCTACTCTTGAAGCCAAGAACTGCCTCGGCGCTATCCAACAAACCGTTAACCTTACCTACGTACTTGTTGCCGTTGTCGAAGGTGTGTGTGATAGTGCCATTCTCGATTGTGCCACCATCGTAGATTACGAGGTAGTCAACAAGCTCGCCATTGCTGAACTCGAAGTGCTCACCATTTGCCAACTCGAGCTCGCCGCTGCCGATGACGTTCAATAGGTTGTCACGAGTTACGAGGCTGTCGAAGTTGAAGAGTGTGTTGTTTGTGAGCTCCACAGTAGCCTTAACCTTGATGTCGCCGTTGGCGTATGCATATTTCTGAGCCTTAGCCTTGTAGCTACCACCCTCAAACTTAACGTCTGATGCCAACTTAGGCTTCATGCCCTGCTCAACCTGAGCTACTGTGCCGTTAGTCAATGTGAGAGTACCAGCAGCAATCCACTCGTCGAACTTGTCGGCCGACCAGCTAAACTCGTCGATGTTGAGAAGCATGCCTGCGACTACTGCTGCAAGGTTCTCGTTGTAGCGGCCCATATACTTCTCGCCTGATGGGAAGGTGTAGGTGATGGTGTTGCTTGAGATGTGACCTGCCTCGATAGCCATGTCGAAGCCACTAACCTCAGATGCCTCGTAGCGGATAGTATTGCCGTTCTCGAATGTGAGCACACCAGCATCTGTGTTGTTTTTGAGGTTCTCGCCCCATGCCCATGTTAGGCTGTTGAACTTCATGAGCTCGGCAAGTGTTACTGGCACGAGGCTCTTGTATGTACCGTCATACTTTGCGCCATTAGCAAATGTGTAGACGATGCGGTGAGGTGTCACGGAGCAGTTGTCGAAGTTGATGGTGAAGTCCACAACGTCCGATGCCTCAGTGACGATGGTGTTGCCATTTGTGTAGCTGATAACGCCGCTAACGATGTTCTTCGATGCGATGTCCCATGCCCACTCAACAGAGTTAAGTGTGATGAGCTTGTCGAGGGTTGCTGCTACAAGATCCTTGTGCGAACCTACATACTTGTTGCCATTAGCAAATGTGTAGTCGATGTTCTCGTTCGACACACGGCCCTGGTTGATAGCGAGGTTGTAGCTCGTTACTACGCCTGCCTCAACGTCGATTCTGTCGCCATTAGCACGCTTCCATGATGAGTTGCCATCTTTCGAGATAATCACCTCAGCGCCATTTGCAAAGGTCATCTTGCCCGATGTGAGCTCCTCCCAGCCACTAACCTCAATACCATTGTCGGTTGTTGCTGTGAGGGTGATAAGACCAGCATAGTTTGTGTAGCTCTCCTCGCCAGCAAAGCGCTTAGCCATCTCTATGTCTTTTGCGTCGAAGTTGTACTCTACGGCAAACTTGCCACTGCCGCTAAGATCAGTGCTCTTTGTGTGGATTGTTACTGTTAGCTGCTCCTCAGGCTTTAGGGTGAAGAGTTTTGTTGAGCCCTTCTTAAACTCACCATTCGACATGGTTACAACCACTGCCTTGAGCTTCTTGTCGATGGCATAGGTGATCTTACCATTAAATGTCACATCCTGCTTCTCCATGTAAAGCTTGCCGCTCTCGAGTGTCGACTCGAAGAATGTTCCCTGGAGTGTGTAGTTGTACTTGCCGCTGTTGATGGTGATAGTACCCTCGCCTGCTGGCAACTTGTTAGCCGCAGCACCAACATACTGAACGCTCTTGCCCAAGAGGCTTAAAGGCTTCTGTGCGCTCGCCATTGTGAGTGTCGCAAGGCACATGATTAGTAGTAGTAGTCGTTTCATATTTTTAATGTTTTTGGTTTATATATCTCTGTTTGTCATTCTACCATAGCACGCCTAAGCGAACAGTAAAGCTCAGGGCTATGTTGTCGTTGCGTGTGCCAAATAGCTTCCACACCTGAAAGCCATGATGATATCCTGTCTCGGCAACACGGCCAAAGGAGTATCCTCCGCCAACCCATGCATCAGCCACAAAACGCTTCACGCAGTATTGATATCCTACTGTTGCCATCACACATCCCATGCGTGCTGGTGTGCGCTCGGCGGTCAGCGAGTGTGTGTAGTTGAAGTGCGAATACATCACCTCGGGGCGTAGGTAGAAGCCTTGCAGTGGCTTATTCTCGTCGTATCCTGCTACGAAAAATTTGTGGCCATAGCGTAGTGTGAAGCCTCGTGGATCGTTGTTAAACTTGTCGTAGCCAGCGCCAATTACGCTTGCACATAGCTCGCCGCTCTGCCTATGTTGTGGAAATGCGCGCTCATACGAGAGCTTGGTGCTTCCTGTTATCCACGACAGGAATGTCACCTTCACTGCATTTTTGTATAGTTCCTGTGCACTCACGCTTGTAAGTGTTGCCAAACATAGTATTATCAGAATAATCTTCTTCATTTGCGACTTCATGGGGTAAGTGATAATGCAAATTTAGCAAAAAATATTGATTTATATCAATATCGGGCAAAAAAAGATAATTATCTTATTCTTTGGTGTGGTATAAATCTCATTCTTAACGTCGGTGAAGAATCTCGATGTCTATGTTGCAGTTGCGGCTCGTGCATCCCGATAGATCCTTGAGTTTCTCTACCCTGCTCCGCCATGGCAAAACAAGCGAGCTTGCTCTGCCGAGCCGTAGCAACGAAAAGGAGCGCAGCGAACTTAAAGGGGGATTTAGGGGAATTGTAGGTATTAAAAGGTGGTTCACCACCGCTATATTAAGGGCTAAAAAAAAGCCCTCCCAAGTGGGAAGGCTTTACATAAAAGGGTGCGTATCAAAGTATTACTTCGACATATAGCCCTTAATATAGTGATGGTGGCTGCCGTAGCGGTTGAAGGCTGCCTCGTCCAAAGCCTCCTGTGCTGATGGGTGAGCAACAGAGATGATCAAGCGAGCACGCTCCTGAAGGCTCTTGCCATAGAGGTCAACAGCACCATTTTCAGTAACAAACCAGTGGATGTGGTTACGTGTGGTAACAACACCTGCACCCTCGGTCAACACGTCAGAGATCTTCGATACGCCCTTAGTGGTGATTGATGGCATAGCGATGATTGCCTTACCACCCTTAGAGAGTGATGCACCATAGATGAAGTCAACCTGACCACCTACGCCAGAGTAGAACTTACGACCGAGAGAGTCGGCACATACCTGACCAGTGATATCTACCTGAAGTGCTGAGTTGATAGCAGTAACCTTATCGTTCTTAGCGATAACGAATGGATCGTTGGTATAGCCTACGTCCATCATCAATACGCCTGGGTTGTCGTCGATGAAGTCGTAAACCTTCTGCGAACCCATCAAGAATGTAGATACCATCTTACCCTTGTCGATGTTCTTCAAAGCACCGTTGATAACGCCCTTCTCAACGAGTGGAAGCACGCCATCGGCGAACATCTCGGTATGAACACCAAGGTTCTTGTGGCCACCAAGCTGTGCAAGAACAGCGTTAGGAATAGCACCGATACCCATCTGGAGTGTAGCACCGTCCTCGATAAGACCAGCACACAAGTTACCGATCTTTGTCTCAACCTCGTTAGGAGCTGTGAAGTGAGCCTCCTCCAATGGCTGGTCGTCCTCAACGAAGAAGTTGATGCGTGA
>JAEIGA010005903.1_pt1 | contig 18626 bp, 11 predicted proteins | sample 9270691 | NCBI WGS metagenome assembly JAEIGA01 (sample SAMN17057246, study PRJNA624740) | gut metagenome | biome: biome; isolation source: fecal sample | host: Bos grunniens | place: China: Xizang | collected 2019
AGAATTGGTTAACTTGACAGTAAAAGACGTTAACGAACTTGCAACAATCCTTAAAGAAGAATATGGTATCGAACCCGCTGCTGCAGCTGTTGCTGTTGCTGCTGCTCCCGCTGCTGGTGCAGGTGAGGCTGCTGAGGAGAAAACAAACTTCGACGTAGTTTTGAAGAGCGCAGGTGCTAACAAGCTTCAGGTAGTTAAGGCTGTTAAAGAGGCTTGCGGTCTCGGTTTGAAAGAGGCTAAAGATCTCGTTGATGGCGCTCCCAGCGTAATCAAAGAGGGTCTTGCTAAGGCAGAGGCTGAATCCTTGAAGAAGACAATCGAGGAGTCAGGTGCTGAAGTTGAACTTAAATAAGAAAACAGTACCCTGTTAGGGTCAATGGTTAAGAACCCTCAGAGGGTTCTTAACCTTTTCTGCGTTAAAAATAAATAAGTTCTAAAAAACGTTTCCACAATGTCTTTAAAAGCTGATAATAAAAGAGTTAACTTTGCTTCTATTAAAGTTCCGATGCCATGTCCGGACTTTTTGGAAGTACAATTGAAGTCATTCGAAGACTTCCTCCAACTGGATACTCCGCCCGAAAAACGAGTGAATGATGGCCTTTACAAGGTATTTGCAGAAAACTTCCCCATTGCAGATACACGTAATAACTTCGTTCTGGAGTTCCTGGATTATTACATTGATCCGCCCCGTTATTCAATTGCTGAGTGTCTTGAACGTGGTTTGACATACAGTGTGCCCTTAAAGGCAAAGTTAAAGCTTTACTGTACCGACCCCGATCATGAGGATTTTGATACGGTTATCCAGGATGTATTCCTCGGTCCTATCCCCTACATGACAGAGCGCGGTACCTTCATCATAAACGGAGCCGAGCGCGTAGTGGTTTCACAGTTGCACCGTTCACCCGGAGTATTCTTCGGACAGAGCGTACACGCAAACGGAACACCTCTCTATTCAGCGCGTATCATCCCCTTCAAAGGCTCATGGATTGAGTTTGCAACAGACATCAACAATGTCATGTATGCATACATCGACCGTAAGAAGAAGTTGCCCGTAACAACATTGTTGCGTGCTATCGGCTTTGAGACAGACAAGGATATTCTTGAAATATTCGACCTCGCAGAGGAGGTAAAGGTAAACAAGGCAAACATCAAGAAGGCTATCGGTCGCAAGATGGCCGGACGCGTCGTAAAGACCAAGCTTGAGGACTTTGTTGACCCCGATACCGGTGAGGTTGTATCAATCGAGCGTAGCGAAGTTATTGTTGAGCGCGAGACAATCCTCGAAGCTGACATTGCTGAGCGTATTCTCGAAAGCGGTGTTGAGCGCATTTTGCTTCACAAGGAACAGGGTGAAAATTCCGATTCAATGGATTGCTCACTCATCTTCAACACCCTCGACAAAGACACATGTAACTCGGAGAAAGAGGCAGTGTACTACATCTTCAGACAGTTGCGCAATGCTGACCCCGCTGACGATGTAAGCGCACGCGAGGTTATCAACAACCTCTTCTTCTCAGAGAAACGTTATGACCTTGGTGATGTAGGTCGTTACCGCATCAACCGTAAATTGGGTCTTTCAACCGATATGTCTGTAAGAGTACTTACAAAAGAGGACATCATCGAAATTATCAAATACCTTATAGGTCTTGTAAACTCAAAAGCAGTTGTCGACGACATCGACCACTTGAGCAACCGTCGTGTACGCACAGTAGGCGAACAGCTCTCGAACCAGTTTGCCGTAGGTCTTGCACGTATGGCACGTACTATCCGCGAGCGCATGAACGTACGCGACAACGAGGTGTTTACACCCACTGACCTTATCAATGCAAAGACTGTATCAGCCGTAATCAACACCTTCTTCGGTACAAACGCGCTGTCACAGTTCATGGACCAGACTAACCCCCTCGCAGAGATAACACACAAGCGTCGTCTCTCGGCACTCGGTCCCGGTGGTCTTTCACGTGACCGCGCAGGTTTCGAGGTGCGAGACGTACACTATACACACTACGGACGCCTTTGTCCTATTGAGACACCTGAAGGACCCAACATCGGTCTTATCTCGTCATTGTGTATATATGCGAAGATAAACGAGCTTGGATTCATCGTTACTCCTTATAGAAAGGTAGAGAATGGTGTTGTTGACATCAACAACGACAATGTAATCTACTTCACAGCCGAGGAGGAAGAGAACAAAATCATAGCACAGGGTAATGCTCCCCTCGACGAGAATGGTAAATTCATCCGCAAGAAAGTAAAATCTCGTCAGGATGCCGACTATCCCGTAGTGGAACCCGGCAGAGTAGACCTGATGGATGTATCTCCCCAGCAGATTGCATCAATCGCAGCATCACTCATCCCCTTCCTTGAGCACGACGACGCCAACCGTGCATTGATGGGATCGAACATGATGCGCCAGGCAGTACCCTTGTTGACAACCGAGGCCCCCATTGTGGGTACAGGTATCGAGAAACAGCTCGCCGAAGACTCACGCACACAGATTGTTGCTGAGGGCGAAGGTGTAATCGAATTTGTCGACGCTAACCGAATCAGAATCAAATATGACCGTACAGAGGAAGAGGAATTTGTAAGCTTCGATCCCGCATGGAAAGAGTACATTATTCCCAAATTCCGCCGTACCAACCAAAATATGACCATCGACCTTCGTCCCATCTGCGAAAAGGGACAAAGAGTCAAAGCCGGTGACATCCTCACCGAGGGTTACTCAACCCAGGCAGGTGAGCTTGCACTCGGTAAGAACCTTCTTGTGGCATACATGCCCTGGAAGGGTTACAACTACGAGGATGCTATCGTATTGAACGAAAGAGTTGTACGTGAGGATGTATTGACATCAGTACACGTTGACGAGCTCTCACTCGAAGTACGCGAAACAAAACGCGGAATGGAGGAATTCACATACGATATTCCCAACGTAAGCGAAGATGCAACAAAAGACCTCGACAAGAACGGTATTATCCGTGTGGGTGCATACGTTAAACCCGGTGACATCATCATCGGTAAGATTACACCCAAAGGCGAGTCTGACCCCTCACCCGAAGAGAAACTTCTGCGCGCCATCTTCGGCGCCAAGGCAGGTGATGTTAAGGATGCCTCTTTGAAGGCTTCACCTTCACTTCAGGGTGTTGTTATCGACCGTCGTCTCTTCCAGCGTGCCGAGAAATCACGTTCGGCGAAGTTGGCTGACAAGGCTAAGCTTCCCAAGATCGACGACGAATTCATGGAAAAGGTTAACGCACTGAAAGATATACTTGTAGACAAACTCATCAGCCTCATCGGCGGACGCGTTTCACAGGGCGTTAAGGACTTCATGGGTACAGAGGTTATTGCCAAGGGTGCGAAATTCACAAAGCACGACCTGGAGGCTATGGACTTCACAGCAATCCAGTTGAGCAAGTGGACAGCAGATGCACACACCAACGACCTCATCCGCACACTCATCATCAACTTCCTGCACAAGTACAAAGAGTACGATGCACAGGTTAAACGCGAGAAGTTCGCATTGCAGATTGGTGACGAGTTGCCTTCAGGTACAATGAAGATGGCAAAGGTTTACATTGCCAAGAAACGTAAAATCGGTGTGGGTGACAAGATGGCGGGACGCCACGGTAACAAGGGTATCGTTTCACGCGTGGTACGCCAGGAGGATATGCCCTTCCTTGCAGACGGTACTCCCGTAGATATTATTTTGAACCCGTTGGGTGTGCCTTCACGTATGAACATCGGTCAGATATTCGAGACAGTACTCGGACGTGCCGGTAAGGAACTTGGCGTGAAGTTTGCAACACCTATCTTCGACGGAGCAACACTTGACGACCTCTGCGAATGGACTGACAAGGCAGGACTCCCCCGCTTCGGTAAGACATATCTCTACGACGGTGGAACCGGTGAGCAGTTCGACCAGCCTGCGACTGTAGGTGTCAGCTACATGCTGAAACTGGGTCACATGGTTGAGGACAAGATGCACGCCCGTTCAATCGGTCCCTACTCACTCATCACACAGCAGCCGCTCGGTGGTAAGGCACAGTTCGGAGGTCAGCGTTTCGGAGAGATGGAGGTTTGGGCGCTCGAGGCATTCGGCGCAGCACACATCCTTCAGGAGATATTGACCATCAAGTCGGACGACGTAGTAGGCCGTTCAAAGGCATACGAAGCAATCGTCAAGGGCGATGCAATGCCTACTCCCGGAATTCCCGAATCACTCAACGTATTGCTGCACGAGCTTCGCGGTCTGGGCTTGAGTATATCATTTGAATAATTAATACCATCACGTTTGTCAATATAGTATTATGGCTTTCAGAAAAGAAACTAAGACAAAAAATAACTTCACAAAAATTACCATAGGATTGGCCTCACCGCAGGAGATCCTTGGTAGTTCAAGTGGCGAGGTGTTGAAACCCGAAACTATCAACTACCGTACATACAAGCCGGAGCGTGACGGATTATTCTGTGAGCGTATCTTCGGTCCTGTAAAAGACTACGAATGTCATTGCGGCAAATACAAACGTATCAGATATAAAGGCATTGTCTGCGACCATTGCGGTGTAATGGTTACAGAGAAGAAGGTAAGACGCGAGCGTATGGGACACATACAGCTCGTGGTACCTGTGGCACACATCTGGTATTTCCGTTCATTGCCCAATAAGATAGGATACCTTTTGGGTCTTCCCACAAAAAATCTCGACGCAGTAATTTATTACGAGAAATATATCGTCATCCAGCCCGGTATCATGGCTCGCAAGGAGGATGAAACACGTCAGGAGGTAATCGGCAAGGAGAACATTCTGGACGGCGTAAATGCCAACCAGCTTCTTACCGAGGACGAATATCTCACCATCATGGAGAATCTCCCCGCGGAGAACCAGATGCTTGACGATTCAGACCCCAACAAGTTCATCGCAAAGATGGGTGCAGAGGCAATCTACGACCTTCTTGCACGCCTCGACCTCGACTCGCTTTCATACGAGCTTCGCAACCGCGCCAACACAGACATGTCGCAGCAGCGTAAGAATGAAGCATTGAAACGTCTTCAGGTAGTGGAGTCGTTCCGTTCGTCAATGTCAGCTTCGAATGGTCGCAACCGTCCCGAGTGGATGATAATGACAGTTATCCCTGTCATTCCCCCCGAATTGCGTCCTTTGGTTCCCTTGGATGGTGGCCGTTTCGCAACATCAGACCTTAACGACCTCTATCGCCGTGTAATCATCCGCAACAACCGTCTGAAGAAACTTATCGAGATTAAGGCTCCCGAGGTAATTCTCCGCAACGAGAAACGTATGCTTCAGGAGGCTGTAGACTCACTCTTCGACAACTCACGTAAGGCAAGCGCCCTGAAGTCAGACGCGAACCGCCCCTTGAAGTCACTCTCAGACAGCCTTAAAGGTAAGCAGGGACGTTTCCGTCAGAACCTTCTCGGTAAACGTGTCGACTACTCAGCACGTTCGGTAATCGTCGTTGGTCCCGAGTTGAAGATGGGAGAGTGCGGTCTTCCCAAATTGATGGCTGCAGAGCTCTACAAACCGTTCATCATCCGTAAGCTGATTGAGCGTGGTATTGTTAAGACAGTAAAATCAGCGAAGAAAATCGTTGATCGCCGCGAGCCTGTAATCTGGGACATCCTCGAGCATGTAATGAAGGGACACCCCGTACTGCTTAACCGTGCGCCGACACTTCACCGTCTCGGTATCCAGGCATTCCAGCCCAAGATGATCGAGGGTAAAGCTATTCAGTTGCACCCTCTGGCATGTACCGCGTTCAACGCCGACTTCGACGGTGACCAGATGGCTGTTCACTTGCCTTTGAGCAACGAGGCTGTTCTCGAAGCCCAGATGCTGATGTTGCAGTCACACAACATACTTAACCCCTCGAATGGTGCTCCTATTGCCGTACCTTCACAGGATATGGTTCTCGGACTCTATTATATTACAAAACTGCGCGAAGGTGCAAAGGGTCACGGAATGACATTCTACGGTCCCGAAGAGGCACTTATCGCATACAACCAGGGTCGCGTAGACATACATGCACCCGTGAAAGTCCTTGTTGAAGACCGCGACGAAGAGGGCAACTACGTTAAAGTATTGCGCGAAACTTCAGTAGGTCGTGTCATCGTCAACCAGATTGTACCCCGCGAAATGGGCTACGTAAACACCATTATCTCTAAGAAGTCACTTCGCGACATCATCAGCGAGGTAATCAAGCGAGTAGGTGTTGCACGTTCGGCAGATTTCCTCGATGGTATCAAGAACCTCGGTTACCACATGGCATTCAAGGGAGGTCTTTCGTTCAACCTCGACGACGTTATCATCCCCAAAGAGAAAGAGGAACTTGTACGCAAGGGTAACGAGAAGGTTGAAGAGATTCTTGCAGAATATAACCTCGGTCTTATCACTGACAAGGAGCGTTATAACAAAGTTGTCGATGAATGGACACACGTTAATGCCGACCTTGCAAACGTTCTGATGAAGACCATTTCTACTGACGACCAGGGCTTCAACTCGGTATACATGATGCTTGACTCAGGTGCCCGTGGTTCTAAGGACCAGATTCGTCAGCTCTCAGGTATGCGTGGTCTTATGGCTAAGCCCCAGAAGGCAGGTGCTGAAGGCGCACAGATCATCGAGAACCCCATTCTTTCGAACTTTAAAGAGGGTCTTTCGGTGCTTGAGTACTTTATCTCTTCACACGGTGCTCGTAAGGGTCTTGCCGATACAGCGCTTAAGACTGCCGACGCAGGTTACCTGACACGTCGTCTTGTCGATGTATCGCACGACGTAATCATCAACGAAGAGGATTGCGGCACATTGCGTGGTCTTGTATGTACAGCACTCAAGAACAACGATGAGGTGGTTTCTACACTCGGCGAGCGTATCCTGGGACGTGTATCGGTTCACGACGTAATCGACCCCATAACAGGCAAGCTCATCGTTGCTTCAGGCGAACTCATCACAGAGGCTATTGCCGAAGAGATTGAGAATTCACCCATCGAAAGCGTTGAGATACGTTCTGTACTCACCTGTGAGTCTAAACATGGTGTTTGTGCAAAATGTTACGGCCGCAACCTTGCAACTAGCCGCATGGTTGAGAAAGGTGAAGCTGTCGGTGTCATCGCAGCACAGTCTATCGGTGAGCCCGGTACACAGCTTACACTCCGTACTTTCCACGCCGGAGGTACCGCTGCCAACATCGCATCGGATGCAAGCATCAAGGCTAAACACGCTGCACGCATCAAGTTCGAGGAACTTCGTACAGTTGACGCGGTTGAGCCCGATGGTACACCTATCAAGATCGTTGTAAGCCGACTCAGCGAGGTTCGTTTCGTCGACGTTAACACAGGCATCGTACTCTCTACACACAACATCCCCTACGGTTCTAAACTCTACGCTTACGAGGACGAACTTGTAGAACCCGGAAAGGTTGTAGCATCATGGGACCCCTTCAACGCAGTAATCGTTACAGAGGTTGCCGGACGTGTAGACTTCGAATCAGTAATAGAAAACATCACATACAAGGTAGAGACCGACGAAAGTACCGGACTCCAGGAGATAGTAATCATCGAGTCACGCGACAAGAACAAGATACCTACCGTTCGCATCATGGACGAGGAGGGCAACATTCTCCACAACTACAACCTCCCCGTGGGTGGTCACGTAGTAATCGAGAACAAGCAGTTGCTTAAGGCCGGTGACATCCTTGTGAAGATTCCTCGCGTATTCGGTAATGCCGGTGACATCACCGGTGGTCTGCCCCGTGTAACCGAGTTGTTCGAGGCACGTAACCCCTCTAACCCCGCAGTAGTATCAGAAATCGACGGTGAGGTAACAATGGGTAAGGTTAAACGTGGTAACCGCGAAATTGTCGTAACATCTAAGGTTGGCGACGTTAAGAAGTACCTCGTAGCTCTCTCTAAACAGATTCTGGTACAGGATGGTGACTATGTACGTGCAGGTACACCCCTCTCGGACGGTGCCATCACTCCCTCGGACATTCTTGCTATCAAGGGCCCCACAGCCGTACAGGAATACATTGTCAACGAGGCACAGGACGTTTACCGTTCACAGGGTGTGAAGATCAACGACAAGCACTTCGAGATTATCGTACGCCAGATGATGCGCAAGGTACAGATAAACGAGCATGGCGATACACGCTTCCTCGAACTTCAGGTAGTCGACAAACTCGAATTCCAGGAGGAGAACGACCGCATCTGGGGCAATAAGGTTATCACCGATGCCGGCGACTCTGAGACACTCAAGGTTGGTCAGATTGTAACAGCACGTAAGTTGCGCGATGAGAACAGTACACTGAAACGCCGCGACCTCAAGCAGGTTGTTGCACGTGACGCAGTTCCTGCAACATCAACACAGATACTTCAGGGTATCACACGTGCCGCGCTGCAGACAACAAGCTTCATGTCAGCAGCATCGTTCCAGGAGACAACCAAGGTATTGAACGAGGCAGCCATCAACATGAAGAGCGACAACCTGTTGGGTATGAAGGAGAACGTTATCTGCGGTCACCTCATCCCCGCCGGAACAGGACAGCGCGAATTCCAGCGCATCGTGGTAGGCTCGAAAGAGGACTACGAACGCATGATGGCCAACAAGAAAACCGTGCTTGACTTCTCTGACGTAGAAGACGATAAAGAGGATTAATAACTCATACATAAATAAAAAGAAACGGGATTGCATATTTTGCCAATCCCGTTTCTTTTTATTTATTTCAAAATTTCATTATCTGAAAAATATATTCTACATTTGCAATATATAATTAACATGGCAAAGTAGACTATGAGCGAAAAAATGTTGATAGACATTGATGCGATTCTTGCAAGCAAAGCAGGCAAGAAGGCGCGATATGTTCCCGGTTTCCTTGTTTCGTATCTGAAGAAAATTGTACATCAGGAGGAACTGAACGGTTTTCTTGAGAATGAGCAGGAGACATACGGAGTGGAATTCATCGAAGATTTCTTCCGTTTTTTCGATAACTCCTTTGAAGTAGAGGGCATGGAGAATCTCCCCTCGGAAGGATGGTGTACCTTTGTCAGCAACCACCCCCTTGGTGCGCTTGACGGAATGGGATTGGGAATGATTCTCGGCAAGCACTACGATGAAAAGATCAAATATCTGGTGAACGACCTGCTGATGAACATCCCTCAGTTGAAATCTCTTTTCATACCCATAAACAAGACAGGACGTCAGGCAAAGAACCTGCCCCGACAGGTCGACGAGGCATTCCGTTCGGAGAACCACATACTGATGTTCCCTGCCGGAATCTGCTCGCGCCGTCAGAAGGGTGTAATCCGCGACCTGGAGTGGAAAAAGACATTCATTACCAAAAGCGTACAGACACAGAGAGATATTGTACCTATACATTTTGAAGGACGAAACTCGGACTTCTTCTACAATCTTGCAAACGTCAACAAGATGTTGGGCATAAAGTTCAACATTGCCATGCTGTACCTTGCAGACGAAATGTTCAAGAACAGAGGAAAGAAATTCAAAGTGACAATTGGCAAGCCTATTCCATGGCAGACATTCGACAACAGCAAAAAGCCGGCAGAATGGGCGCAGCATGTGCAGGACATCGTATACTCTCTCCCCAGACAATAAATTACTATCAAAAACAACATGGAAGAAATAATAGCTCCGGTTCCCAAAGAACTGCTTAAAGCCGAACTCACAGAAGATAAACGCCTGCGCTTTACACACCGCAGCAACAACGAAATATACGTACTTACAGCATTCGACTCACCCAATGTGATGAGAGAGATTGGTCGTCTGCGCGAAATTGCATTCCGCGCAGCAGGTGGTGGAACAGGTCTTTCAATGGACATCGACGAGTTTGATACAATGGAGAACCCATACAAACAGCTCATTGTATGGAATCCCGAGGCAAACGACATCATCGGCGGCTACCGTTTCATCAGCGGCGCTGACGTACGTTTCGACGAGGAGGGCAACCCTATACTTGCCACAGCACACAACATGTTCCACTTCTCACGTAAATTCATCGAAGAGATACTCCCCGTCACAGTTGAGCTCGGCCGTTCTTTCGTAACACTCGAATACCAATCTACCAGAATGGGAACAAAGAGCCTCTTCGCCCTTGACAACCTATGGGACGGACTCGGCGCACTGACAGTGGTGGTACCAAACACAAAATATCTTTTCGGAAAGGTGACAATGTACCCCAGCTACCACAAACAGGGCAGAGACATGATACTCTACTTCCTGAAGAAACACTTCAACGACCCCGACAACCTGATTGTCCCAATGTCGCCGCTGCTGCTGGAGACAGACGAAAAAGAGTTTGAAGCACTCTTCTGCGAAGATAAGTTCGTAGACGACTACAAGATACTCAACCGCGAGATACGCGCACTCGGATACAACATACCTCCGCTCGTAAATGCCTATATGGGACTTTCACCCACCATGCGCACATTCGGAACAGCCATAAACACCGAATTCGGAAATGTTGAAGAGACAGGTATTCTCATCGCAGTCGACGAGATTATTGAAGAGAAACGACTACGCTACATAGAGTCCTTTGCAAAAGAGAATCCCTGGGCTATAGAGCTTCACACAGGCGCACACAAGGTATTCTTTCCCGACAAAAACAATAAAAACTGACACAACAGAATAGAGACAAAAGGACAGCAATAGCCGTTGCCGTCCTTTTGTTTATAACGGGACAAACACGGCACAAAAGAAATTTGTTATTAACAAGAGACAACAACTATATATATGAAAGTAAAAATAATAAATAAGTCCAGACACCAGCTGCCCGAATATGCAACCCCACAGTCGGCAGGAGTCGACCTGAGAGCAAACATCGACAGCCCCATAATGCTTGCACCCCTGCAACGCACCCTCGTCCCCACCGGATTGTACATAGCACTCCCTGAGGGCTACGAGGCGCAGGTACGCCCCCGTAGCGGACTTGCCATAAAGAAGGGAATAACCGTACTTAACTCACCCGGCACCATCGACGCCGACTATCGCGGCGAAATATGCGTGATATTGGTAAACCTCTCGGACACCCCCTTTGAAATAACCGATGGCGAACGAATCGCGCAGATGGTGATTGCCCGTCACGAACAGGCCGAATGGATAGAGACCGACACCCTTGACGAAACTGAGCGTGGCGCAGGCGGATTCGGCCACACAGGTGTATAAACACACATTTCAGCAGAAAATGAACAGATTCACGATAGTATGCTTGTTGTTGGCAATAACCGCAATATTATTGCCGGAAACAGTAACAGCCCGTCCACAGCAGCAGGAGACACGACACAGCGACGACACATTATCGCGCCGTCGTGCCTTCGACTACTGCTACCTTCAAGCCCTCTCGCTAAAGGAGCAGGGGCAACACGACGCGGCCTATGAAATGTTCGAACACTGCCACTCGCTCGACCCCTCATCGCCAGCTGTACTTTTTGAGCTATCGTTCTACTACATCTACTTGGGCAAAAAGAGCGAAGCACTCGAAATGATGAAACGTGCCGTGGAGATGGAGCCAAAGAACTTCTGGTACCGACAGATACTGGCAACCGCATACGAAAACAACGGCGACAACGACAATGCCATAGCCATATACGAAGGCATGGCAAAGGATTTTCCAGCCAACAGCGAGATTCACCTGATACTGTCGGGTCATTATGCCGAACAGGAGCAGTACGAAAAGGCCATTGCCGCCCTTAACGACTATGAGCGCAAAGAGGGAAAATCCGAGCAGATAAGCATGCAGAAATTCGAGATAAGCATGATGATGCACGACAGCGTAAAGGCCATAGCCGAGGTTGCCAAACTCACAGCCGACAACCCCGACGACCTGAAATACAAAGTGCTGCTTGGCGATGCCTATCAATATAACGGCAACATGCCCCGCGCCTACCAGATATACAGAGAAGTGCTGTCGCAAGAGCCTACAAACATCGATGCACAACTGGCAATGGTCAACTACCACCGCATGCAGGGCAACGACACACTTTACAAGGCCAGTCTCGACACACTGCTGATGAACCGCAAAATGTCCCCCACAACCCGCTCCGAGCTACTGGTAAAGGTAATCTCGGAGATAGAGAAGAACGGAGGCGACAGCATATTCATCACAAACCTGTGCGAGCGCCTGATATCACTGCCCGAGGAGCAGTTGCCCACACTGACAGTCTACGCACAATATCTGGGAATAAAAGGGGCGCCGGAAGAGCAGGTAGCGCCACTGCTGCAAAAGATATTGCAGATAGAGCCGGAGAACCGCATGGCGCAACTTCAGTTGCTGAACTATGCTATCGTACGCGCCGACTACGACGACATAATTGCACGTGCCGACACCGCCATACTCTACAACCCCGAAATGCTGCGCCTTTACTACTTCAGAGGCATTGCAGGATACAAGAAAGATAAGCCCGAAGAGGCAGTGAAAATTTATCGTCAGGGATTGCTGAAACGAAGCGAAGATACTGATGCAGAACTGATATCCGATATTTTCGCCCTCATTGGCGACACGGAGCATGAAATAGGAAACATGCAGGCCACATTCGAAGCCTACGACTCGGCACTCATCTATGCCCCAGGCAACATTGTGGTGTTGAACAACTACGCCTACTTTCTTTCACTCGAAGAGAGAGACCTTCAACGTGCCGAGGAGATGAGTTTCCGCACCATAAAGGAGGAGCCGGAGAATCCAATATACATAGACACCTATATGTGGATACTCTTCAAGCAGAAACGCTACGAGGAGGCAGCAGCATACGCCGAGAAACTAATCAGCACCAACGAAGAGATGAGTGCTGTCGAATATGTTCACTGCGGCGACATATTTGCCCTATGCGGCGACCTTGAACGAGCGCTCGACTGCTGGCTCGAAGCCCAAAAGAAAGGAGACGACTCAAAGATATTGAAACGAAAGATTAAGAAAAAGAAATATATCCCCGATGGAAAAAAGAAAAAAAAGAAATAGCCTGTTTACCATACTCACAATGGCAATGCTTACAAGCCTGCTGATTATAGCAAGCGGATGTAAGTCAACCCAAAAGAGCGGCACATCAACTGTAAGTCTCAAAGAGTTGCAAACACTTCCGGCACTGAGCAGCAGCGGCAAACATCTGTCGGCAAAGCTGAAACTGAATGCCAACTTCAAGGGCAGCAAATTTTCGGCGTCAGGCAGCATAAAGATTAAGCGCAATGAGGGATTGCAGATAAGCATCAACGCACTTGGAGGCCTTGTAGAGGTGGCACGCATAGAGGCCACCCCCGAGAAGATGCTGCTCATCTACCGTCTGGGACGCGAATATGCCGAAATAAAGTACAGCGAGGTGGAAGTACTCAGACAACTTGGTATCGACTACACAATGCTCGAAGCCATACTTATGAACGAACTATTTGCGCCCGATGGACGCTCATTGGAAAAAGAGCTGAAGAATATGAACATACTCACCGCCAACGGGGAGTTTATCATCACCACCCCACGCGAAAAGGAGATGCAATACAGCTTCCACATCGGGCAGGACGAAGGCCACCTGACACTGACACAGGGCAATTATGCAAACAAGATAAACGTAAACTGCAACTACTCCGATTTTTCAACCATAGGCACACGCCCCTTTCCGCAAAATATCACATTTGCTGTGGCTGACATGAGCCTGGGAATGGTGCTAAGCAACATCAAGGATAGCAGTTTCAAACTGAGTGCTGCATCCAACCTATCCTCATACAAAAAAGTGGATGCCGGCAATCTGCTTAAAGGGTTAAAATTTTGATTGGGAAAAGAGAGATGACAGGACGAAAAATATTATTGACACTGCTACTGACGCTGATGTTTGCGCCAAATTCATGGGCACAGACAACAGTGAAAGAGATGCGCCGTCGTGTCAACGGCCTGCAACAACAGATAAAGGAGAAAGAGCGCATACTTCTGTCATCGGAAAAGGATGTTGCCTCGAAGCTAAAGAACCTGAATCTGCTGACAGCCCGCATTGACGAGCAGAAAGGCCTGATAAACCTGCTGACAAAAGAGGTTTCCGCCATAGAACGCGAAATATCAACACTTGCAGCAGAAATTGCCAAGGACGAAGCAAAAATAGAGAAATCGCAGAAAGAGTACGCAGGAGCATTGCGACGCGCGCGCCGTTACGGCACACTGCAGGACAAACTGCTGTTTATAGTATCGGCAAACGACTTCAACACCATGCTTCGTCGCTACCGCTACACACGCCAGTATATGAATGCCCACCGCAAATTGGCAGAGCAGTTGCGAGAAGAGGTGGCAGCACTGAACATCAAGCGCGAAGAGGTAGAAAAAGTAAGAGCAACAAAACTCACTGCCCTCGAAGAGCAAAAAAAGGAGCAGGAAAAGCTATCTACCCTCGAAGAGCAGCAACGCGCCCTTGTAGCCGAACTTAAAAAAGAAAACAAGAAGGTAAAAGAGGAGCTTACACGTCAGCGCAAAGAGCTCAACAACCTGAATGCCGCAATTGAGCGTGAGATTGAACGCGAGTTAGAAAAGCGCAGACGCGAAGAGGCTCTTGCAGCCAAAGAGAGAGCAAAGAACAAAACAAACACAGCAACCAAAGGTAAAGAGACCGCAAAAGCCACAGCCAAAGATAAAAAAGCCACAGCGCAGAAGGATGAGCCGACACCCAAGGTAGACCGCCGCGAAGAGCCTGTTGTCAACCCCAACAGCCAGGGAATGAAAAAACTGACCGGCTCTTTCCTACAGAACAAGGGACGTCTGCCGGCGCCCATCACAGGCCCCTACATGATAGTGGGACAGTTCGGTCTGCAACGTGGTGTCACCGGAAAGGGCAACGTACAGATTGACTACGGTGGAATAACCCTGCAAGGCAAGCGAGGCGCACAGGCACGCGCAGTATTCGATGGAGTGGTAACCTCTGTGGTACGCGCAGGCGACTTTGCCTTTATCATCGTACGCCACGGAACATACCTCACCGTATATTGCAAAATAGAGAACATAAAGGTAGCGCAAGGCGACAAGGTAAAAACCGGCGACATACTTGCCGACGTTGCAACCGACGCATCGGGCTCGACAACATTGCTGTTCCAGCTTCGCAACGAAAAGACCAAGCTGAATCCGCGCCCATGGCTGAACCTTTAATAGATTACTACACAGAAAAACATCTTTCTTTGATATGAAAAACAGAAACCTTTTAGGCAGAATAGTGGTGACACTGCTGCTAATGGTGTCAGCCCTCGCTGCCAATGCCCAGATATTGGACGGAACCGTGCAATCGGCACGTTACCGTGTGTCGCTGCCGCTCACATTCAACCTCGATGACGGCTCAATAAACTCATCGCCATACATCAGCTACAAACAGGACATCGCATCGTGGATGAAGGGTGTGGTATTTGCGCAATACAACATCAAGCAGGAGTCATTCATCTCACAGGCATGGTTCGAGTTTTCGGCAGCAGAGCGCTACTACCTGCTCTCCCGTTCGATATACAATTTCGACACAAAGAAATATTCGCACGAACTGGCAACAACCATCAAACTGCCATACAATCTGTCGCTGGATGCCACATGGGACAATATGTTCAAACAGGTGGGAACAACGCACACCGACCGTTTTCAGATGGTTGGCGGATATATACACAAATACTTTATCGCCAATGCCGGATACTCCATGCTCTACAAAAAGGGATTCGTGGCCAACCTGCGCATAAAGTTCTGCCCCACATACTTCCTGCAGATGAAATACGATGGCGGGCAGAATACATTTGTTCTCACATCCTATCTGAATATGTAAAGATTGCCAATCATATAAAGATAGAAAACGGCACTATTCACTAATTACAATTATCCCAATGAAAGCAATTCTAAGATTTTTATTTTTAATTTTAACGCTACAATGTACCTTGTGTGTTGTCGCACAGGAGCCATACATTAAAAAGGGTAGAAAATGGTGCGTCATGAGTAAATATCTGAATCCATACGTAGATGCAGATATCAATATTTACGTAGCAGACGGCGAAGTACTTATAGATGCTAAGTCCTACACAAGTATAATATTATCCGCAAATGGAAGACCTGACGATGAGATACGTCTGGATGGAACAAAAATATATGCACGCATGTGGAATGATTGCGATTCTTTGCTTTTCGATGAATCATGGAGCGAAGGCGACACGACAACCTGGGTAGATGATGATGTTTTTGACGAGGAGAGTATGAGTCGTGTTGACAAATACGAAACAGTGGTAAATACCGGTTATCTCAATGGACGCAAATATTGGGATTTGGATTTGAACGGTTGGAAATGTACATGGTTGCATGGGGTCGGATACATCAAAGGGGGTCGATGGATTTTTGGGGAACACAATTGGGCTGTTGGTGGTCCGTCCTATTCACTAATCTACTGCGTAGAAGAGAATGGCGATACGTTGTATGTAGACCATAGTCTCATTCATATGGTTCAGACAGGTATTTCACCTGCCATTGTCGAGGATGATGTAATTTGTCAACAATCCTCTGATGGTCTTTGGGTAAATCTCGGCGCAAACATCCCTCAGTGGAGCGCCACCCTCTACAACAGCAACGGCATCTGTGTTGCGCAGAAAGAGGGTGAAGGCAGCGAAATGTTCCTTCCCGCCGACAGTAAAGGTACGCATATTCTTGTGGTAAAAGCCGGTGGCAGGGTGGTAAAGAAAAAGATAGCACTGAAGTAAGATAAAGAGAACTAAAGAGGGCAACCCATTTACACTTTTGGGTTGCCCTCTTTTTATTATGATATTTACACGCTAAACAAACTCATCGCCATATTTCATGCGTGCATCGTTTAGGAATTTTCTTATATCCCCTTCCCTACCCTTCTTGCAGACAAGAAGCACATTGCCAACATCGGCTATCAGCAGGTCGTCTACGTCCTGAATAATCGCCAGTTTGTCCTTAGGCAGCACAACTACATTGTCGCGACTGTTATAGGTGATTGTACGTGATTTCTTAACAAGAGCATTTCCATTGCTGTCCTTTGGGAAAGTGCTGTAAAGAGAATCCCATGTACCGAGGTCGGCCCATCCGAATTTACCTATCTGCAGATAGACATTGTCGGCACGTTCCATCACTGCATAGTCCATAGAGACGTTGGGGAACGAGGTGTAGGCATCGTAGACGCGACGGCGACGTTCATCCCTGTTGGGATACTCCCTGAAGACACGCTCGAGCTCGCCCATCATATCAGGCAGCAGTTCGGTCATGGTGTCGATTATGGTCTGCACATTCCAGATGTATATACCGGAGTTCCAATAGAATTCGCCACTCTCCATAAAGACCTTTGCAAACTCGTATGCAGGTTTTTCGGTAAAGGTACGCACTTTGTAGAATGTACCGTTGTCGACATCCTCTTCCACCGCTTCGGCCTGAATATATCCGTATCGTGTCTCGGGACATGTAGGTTTGATACCTACAACAACAAGATTGCTGCGTGTAGCCACAAAGTCGAGTCCGTGATTAACGGTTTCTACGAACATATTCTCGTCGAGTATCAGTTGGTCGGCCTGTGCAACCACAATGTTCGCCTGCGGATTGAGCTGGCGTATGTGGCAGGCAACGTAGGCTATACTGGGCGCGGTGCCACGATAGGTCGGTTCGTGAAGTATCTGGTCGGAAGAGAGTTGCGGCAACTGCTCCTTTACCAGAGCCGAGTAGTCGCTGTTGGTTGAAACTATTATGTTTTTCAACGGAACTATGCGACTGTAACGGTCGAATGTCTGCTGCAAAAGGGTTCTTCCACAGCCCAGAAGGTCGTGAAACTGCTTGGGATAGACTTTGCGACTCAAAGGCCACAGACGGCTACCGATACCGCCTGCCATTATTACACAATACCGATTTTTATCCATTTTATCGCATTTATAAGCAGCAGCACCCTGCTAGCAGGGTGCTGCTTTATGAATAGTTTATTTAGAACTCAGCGTTGTTCGGAGTACGGGGGAAAGGTATCACATCGCGGATGTTGGACATACCTGTCACGAAGAGCAACAGACGCTCGAATCCGAGACCGAAACCTGAGTGGGGGCATGAACCGTAGCGACGTGTGTCGAGGTACCACCACATATCCTTCATGGGGATTCCCAGCTCTTCGATGCGGGCGAGCAGTTTGCCATAGTCGGCCTCACGCTCGGAACCACCGATAATCTCGCCGATTTTGGGGAAGAGTACGTCCATTGCACGTACAGTCTTTCCATCCTCGTTCTGCTTCATGTAGAAGGCCTTTATCTCCTTGGGATAGTCGGTAAGGATTACAGGACGTTTGAAGTGGTGCTCCACGAGGTATCTCTCATGCTCCGAAGCAAGGTCTACACCCCAGTATACGGGGAATTCGAACTTGTGACCGTCGGCAACTGCCTTTTCAAGAATCTCGATACCTTCGGTATATTTCAGACGTACGAATTCGGTGTTGATGATTGAACGCAGACGCTCGATAAGCTCCTTGTCGAACATATTGTTAAGGAAAGTAATATCCTCCATACAGTTATCCAAAGCCCACTGTACGCAGTACTTTATAAACTCCTCGGCAAGTTCCATGTTGTCGAAGATATCGTTGAACGCAACTTCGGGCTCAATCATCCAGAACTCGGCCAAGTGACGGGGAGTAT
>JAEIGA010005904.1_pt1 | contig 18624 bp, 32 predicted proteins | sample 9270691 | NCBI WGS metagenome assembly JAEIGA01 (sample SAMN17057246, study PRJNA624740) | gut metagenome | biome: biome; isolation source: fecal sample | host: Bos grunniens | place: China: Xizang | collected 2019
GACTTCGTTTAAATCGCAAAGTAAAATATCACGATGGGTTTGTAAATCCTTATGGGCTTTTAATGCGGCCTTTAAATCAATATCTCTAAACTTTTCGGGGAAAATAAAAGCACTGGCAGAAATGCCGAACGTTTTAGAAAGTTTTCGGATCGTGCCGATTTTTAGGTTTGGCACGTCGTTAGCTTCGTATTTTTGGATAGAGGACTTTTTAACCTCCAGGATTTGGGCTAACTCTTCTTGTGTTAGTCCGTATTCATAGCGTAAAAATTTTATTATTTTTCCGACCGACAATTTAACTCACTCCTTGATTTTATTAGGTCGTATACACAATTATACGTAATATACACGGACCTGGGTAGTAATTTCTTTAGGCTTTTTATGGTTGATAGTTGGTAGAATTGGAAATATAATCAATGTACAAAGTTAAACGATTGTTGAAATTAGTAAATATATACTATGTTTTAGTCAATTATTTGTTTACTTTGTACATTGTTAAAATATGGTTATTATACTAATATAGTGTTCGTAGCACAGAGCTACTAATAACTTATCCCCCAGGCGTTGGGTACTCTCTCCCCAGTAATCAGCCCAACGCCTACTAATGGGCTATAGCCAAGCGGTAAGGCACTAGATTTTGATTCTAGTTATCGTGGGTTCGATTCCCACTAGCCTAGTTACGTGGTGGGTTCAATAAGCCGCCGGAACCATCCTCCGGTTTGCCGGTCCATCCCCGGCCACCACGTTATTACTAAGTTAAGGAGGTTAAAACCATGGAAGAGGTTATTAAGTTAATCAAACAAAAGATGATCGAAAAAGGTAGAGACGACTTTACTATTTATCTATCAGAAATCTTGGGTATTTCTAAACAATGGGCTAGCGCAAAGCTTAGCGGTAAAACTTCTTTTACTGATAAAGAGCTGGCAGCATTAAACAAAGAACTTGATTTTGACGCTTTCAAACTAAAAGATGCGTTAGGAGTTGATTAAATGAAAGTTGCTGAATGTGCAAAGCTACTTGATAAATCGCCGCAATTTGTCCGGATGGGTTTACAACTTGGGATTTTGCCGTTTGGTTACGCTATCAAGATGAGTAGTAAGTGGTCTTACCACATTTCAGAATCTAAAGTTTATGAATATTTAGGGATAGAAAAAGATGGAGCTATTTGAACACCAGGCTAAAGCCTTGGAAGAAACCAAAACTTTAAATCGTGTAGCCTACTACCATGATATGGGCCTGGGTAAGACTTACACCGGAGCCGAGAAGATGCACGAGTTAGGCGCAAAAGTAAATTTAGTTATTTGTCAAAAGTCAAAAATAGATGATTGGGTAGAACATTTTAATACCTATTATCCTAAATACAAAATTCACGATATGACAGATACCCACAAAGAAGCTAAAAGGGCGTTAGATTATGGCTTTTGGCTTAATTATCGTAATAACACCGTAGTACCCTCAATATTAGTTATAAATTACGAACTAGCTTTTAGAAGGCCGGAGCTTTTGAAGCTTAAAGATTTTACTTTAATGCTAGATGAAAGCTCGTTAATACAAAATCTAGGCACGAAGCGAACCGACTTTATTATGAAGCTGGAGCCGAAGAACGTAATACTTTTAAGCGGTACACCTACCGGCGGAAAATACGAAAACTTATATTCTCAGTTGAAACTTTTAGGGTGGAAGATATCCGAAAAAATGTACTATAACCAGTACGTCGAATATCACTACGACTATGACGAAGGATTTCCACGAAAAGTAATAGATGGATATAAGAACGAAGAACGCTTAAAGCGTAAGATGCGCTTACATGGTTGTAACTTTTTAAAGACCGATGAAGTATACAACTTACCGGAGCAGATACACCAAACTATTAGTATTCCTACTACTACAGAATACAGAAAATTTAGAAAAGATTCCATCGTTAAGGTGGATAATATCGAGTTAGTAGGCGATACGATACTTACTAAAATGCTTTATGAACGTCAACTTTGCGGAGCGTATAACGAAGATAAGTTAGAAGCTTTTAAAGATTTAGTAGAAAGTACTAACGATAGGTTAATAGTATTTTATAGCTTTAATACCGAACTAGATGCACTTATGCAAATAGCATCAGAATGCGAAAGACCTTTTGGAGTGGTTAACGGTTCACATAAAAACCCGGAAATGATTAACGCCGAGCGTGCTATTTTATTCGTACAATACCAAGCCGGGGCGATGGGTTTGAACTTGCAAAAAGCTAATAAAATTATTTACTTTACACCGCCTTTAAGTAGTGAGTTATTCGAACAAAGTAAAAAGCGTACTCACAGAATAGGCCAGGAAAAAACTTGTTTCTACTACTATCTTATTTGTAAAGGATCAGTAGAAGAAAAGATTTATAGAACTTTAAAAATGCGTAAGAATTACACCGAAGCGTTATTCGAGGGAGGGAACTAATGAAAGTTAAAAAGATTATAGCATCGTTATTAGTGTTAGCCTTATTAGCTGGAGCGTATTCAATCGACTTGAAAGCATCCGACGGCGATACTTGGCTAAATCCAACGGCTCAAGGTTACGTTAACGAGATATCCGCTCAATATGGCATCCAACCCGAACTAGTAGAAGCTATTATCGAAACTGAATCCAGTTGTAATAATTCAGCGACTAACGGCACTTGTTACGGTTATATGCAAGTTAACGGAGCGGTTTGGGGCTATGGATACCGAAGCGAATACGCAAACATTAGCAAAGGCGTTGAAGTACTTGCTAATTACTTCGAGCAAGCCGATGGCGAAGTATGTTTAGCCCTGGATTTATACAACGGCAATAGTAAAGCTCATCGATTGAATGAAAGCGGAACTATTAGCACATACGCTAAGAAGATTACAACCAGGGCGCACGAGTTGGAGGTGCTACACTATGGCAGCTGAAAAAACTTTTGAAAATAAGATTAAAAAATACATTGAAGAGGAAGGCGGTTGGCAAGTTAAATTTTTTGCTAATCGTATGACTAAGAACGGTATACCGGACCTACTTTGTTGCGTTGGCGGTTACTTCGTAGGAATTGAAGTAAAAGCCCAAAATGGTAGACCGTCAGAGCTACAGTTATATCACTGTAGAAAAATTCGAGAAGCTGGGGGCTTTGCTTTCATAGTCTACCCTAGCGGATGGGATACGTTAAAAACAATTCTAAACGGACTCAAACAAGGTTACTTCGAGAATGATTTAGAGTTGATTTTAAAATAAATAGATAGGAGGAAAATTAAGAATGGTAGACGTTACACCTTTATGGGAAGAATTTACGCAAACACTTTTAAAGACTAAGCGTGAAGGCATGGAAGATTTACTAGAGTACATGAAAGAATGTAAGTTTTTAGAAGCCCCTTGTAGCGGAGGTTATCACTTACCGTTTAATGGTGGGTTACTACTCCATAGCTTAAACGTTTTGCACATGGCCGAGAAGATTAGCGTAGCTTTAATCGGAGGTACTAAGCTTACCAAAGAAATGAAGGATAGCATCGCTATAGTATCACTACTTCACGACCTGGGAAAGATGGGCCAGTTTGACAAGCCTAATTACATTGATAACGTTTTGAAGAGCGGTAAAGTCTCAGACTCTAAGCCGTTTGTAACTAATCCGGAACTACTTCCGGTAGATCACGAAATTAGAAGTATCACAATCGCTTCTATGTTTATCGACTTAACCGAAGAAGAGCAATTCGCTATTTTGTATCATAACGGCTTGTACGGACAAGTTGGAAAGTACACCTTACAAGGTAAAGAAACACAGCTTTACATGATACTTCACTGGGCCGATATGTGGGCTAGTAGAGTAATCGAAAAATAAGGGAGCGATTAACTTGAAAACGATAACTATTAACGAAGAAGAATTTATGGACAAAGCAGCTAAGGCGATATCTCAATACGTTTCGGCGGTTCCGGAAGCTATACTCATAGCCGATGATTTGATAATAGTTAGTTCAGTTATAGCCAAAAATTTATTCGATGAGAAAAAAGGAGGTACTATTTATGAATTTAGAAATCGTAACAATTGAGGATTGCTTACACTTGTACGAAAACAAGCATGTAGGCGTATTACTTAACGATGGTAAAGTTGTAGGTTTTGAAGAGAAGGAGGATTGAGAATGATTAGTATTAACATCACAGAGGATTACGTAAGCGATGAAGTGAGAGTAATTAAAGAGCTTCTTAACTCATTTTATGGAGTACCTAAGAGTATTTACGATGATGTAGACACTCTTAAAAATCAGATGCTAGAAGTGTTAGGCATCCTGGATAGCCTAAATAATGATTATGTATCAGAACACACGGAAAACCTTAACGATAAGGACCTTAACCAGTGTGTAGGCCGTGTTATTTTCGGCTACGGTAACAACTGTATCAATAAGCCTACTGGCTCAAATGGTTATTTAATCAATATTCCACATGATGGCCGAGGGGATTTATTTAATAAGCAGCTTTGGCTTACACGCCCACAAAATCAAGTATTTGTTAGAAACATGGATAACGGTACTTTTACGGAGTGGATCCCTATTAGATTTGATAGCGGCTGGAATAGCTTATCCCTTGCTAGTGGAATAAGTGAGCAGAATAGTAGCCAGTACCCTTGCAGATTTAGAAAGATGAATAACCAGGTATTTGTTGACGGTTGTATCAAGGGTGTAAGCGCAATTAACACCGTAGTAGCAACTTTACCGGATGGTTATAGACCATCTAAAAGCTATTACTTCCAAAGTGCTTCTAACGGCGGTAAAACGGATACGTTTAGAGTTCATACCGATGGACGTATTGAACTACTATTTAGTACCGGTACTATGTCGGTTGATTATTACCACTTTATTACTACTAGTTTCTTAGTAGATTAGGAGATTGATAAATGAAAGTATTGATTGCACTTGTAGTATTTTTTGTCTTTATGATTGCGTGCGGAATAGGCGGAGCAATTCAAGGCGTAGAAGAATATAAGACTACGTTAGAAGCTAAAAAGTATTATAGCAATAAAAACAAGGAGGAAAATTAAACAATGGGTATTTTAGTTTATGTGCTTGGTAGATCCGGCACTGGTAAAAGTTATTCCATGAGGAACTTTAAGAAGGGTGATTTAGGCGTTGTAAACGTTCAAGGTAAGATTTTACCTTTTAAGGGTTCCGGGGCTTTGGATATCGTCAATACGGACGATTCTAGCGATATCGTAAAGAATATCGAGAAGATGAGTAAGAAGTATAAGAGTATCGTAGTAGACGATTTCCAATACGTTATGGCTAACGAGTTTATGAGACGTGCAACCGAAAGAGGTTACGATAAGTTTACAGAGATTGCACGCCACGCCTGGGATATCGCTAACAAGGTTCGAGAGCTGCCGAACGATGTAATCGTTTATGTACTTTGCCACACCGATACAGACCAGGACGGCTTCGAGAAGCTTAAGACTATCGGTAAGCTTTTAGATGAGAAGATTGTACTTGAAGGTATGAGTACTATCGTACTTAAAACGGCCGTAAGCGATGGACAGTATATGTTTTTAACTCAGAATAACGGAAAAGACACCGTTAAAAGTCCGGCTGGTATGTTTCCATCTTATGCCATTGACAACGATTTGAAGTACGTCGATGAGAAGATCCGTAACTACTACGAAATCGGTGAGTTTTTGAGTGATGAGGAAATCGCAGAAATCGACGAAGCCGTTAAACACGATGATATCCCGATTAAGGATGAGAAAAAGAAGAGGGGGGCAAGACGTGGCAAAGCGAAAGAAGAAGAGCCTACAGAAGCATCTAAGGAAGATGAGAAAGAAGAAGCTACAGAAGAAGCTGAAAAGCCAAAGCGTAGACGTAGAAGCACAGTAAAGGAAGAGAACGAAGCAGCCGTAGACCAGGCGAGAAGTGAGTACATGGAGAAAGCCGGCGAAGCTATTGAAGAAGCGGCCGGAGATAAGGAAGAAGTACCTATCGAGGACGTGGATTTACCGGAGCCGGAGCTTCCAAAGCGTAAGCGTAGAACTAAGAAGGCTGATATAGAAGATGAGGTAGCGGCCGAAAATGCGGCGGATAATGGCGAAGAGCCAAAGGAAGAAACTACTACACCTACACGCCGTAGACGTAGAAGAGCAAATTGAAAGCCAGCCCCACAATGGGCGGTAGATATGTTTGAAACATAATTAAGGAGGATTGAACAAATGAAGTTTGAAAAGTTTGTTAAAAAGGCTATGCCACACGCTTCCACTATTACAGTAGGTGGAAAAGATTACTTAGCTTACGGACGTATGTACGTAAAGATTCCTGAGTGGGCCGGTAAGTTTGGTATTAAATCCGATAAGACCGAGCTACTGGATCAGATACTTAATGATTTATCATGGGGCGAAAACGAAGCCGACCTTATCAAGGCTTACTTACCTACACCCGATGCCAAGGCTAAGGAAATCATTAGAGAGTTTAGCGATGGCGAAGTGAGCGTAAGAATCACTAACGAAGAGTTTGCTTTAATTGAAAGTCACGATATGTTAGTGATTGCATCAGATGAGGAAGGCGAAATTACCGCTTTACTAGTTGGCAAGTATGCTAGTATAGCAGACTTTGAGCCGGAAGCTATTATTTTAGATATTGAGACTAAGGAGGATTAAACGAGATGGATTTTAGTAAATTTGATGAGTTAGTTAATTATGATGAGTTGCAAGAAGGCATCAAGGAAGCCCAGGAAAACGGCGGAACTGGTGACTATCCGGAAGTAGAAAAGGGTGAGTATATCGTAACCCTTGAAAAGCTGGAAGTTGCCGAGTGCGGACCTAACGCAAAGATTCCAGGTGCGCCACTTCTTAAGGCTGATTTTAAGATCACAGAGGGCGACTTCAAAAATAGCCACTTATTCGTAAATAAGGCACTTTACACGGATCGTAACGATGAAAAGTGGAATATGGGTAAGCTTATGGCTAACGTTTTAGGATGGTTAGAGAACCTGGAGCCAAGCGAAGAGGTAGGCGATATCGTATTTGAGAGCTACGAGCAGCTAAACGACCTCATCTTGGATATCGGCGAGGACGTAAGCGAGCTGGAATACAAAGTTAAGTATGACAAGGACGCTTTTAACGCCGTGAGTGTTGTAGAAGTTTACGAGTAAATCTATATATTTTTTACCCCGGTCAATACCGGCCGGGGTATTTTTTTAGGAGATTACTAAAATGAAACCAATTAGATTGATAGAGTTGTTTAGTGGAATTGGAGCGCAAGCAAGCGCATTAGAGAGATTAAAGATAGATTTTGAACATTGGAAAACAAGCGACTGGGAAGTTAACGCCGTAGCTTCTTATAACGCTATTCATATAAAGGATAATACAGATTATAGCAAGACTTTAACTAAAGAGTGGTTAGTCGATTATCTGTATAACATAGGGATTAGTACCGATGGTAAAAACCCTATGACATTAGAGCAAATTAAACGCAAAAATGAGAAGTGGCTAAGAGAGACTTATAGCAACTTTATGGCGACTCATAATATAGGATCAATCGTTAACGCCCATGCTGAGGATTTAGAGATTGTAGATACCGATAAATATACTTACTTACTTACGTATTCGTTTCCGTGCCAGGATTTGAGCGTAGCTGGTAAACAAGCCGGAATGACTAAGGGCAGCGGTACACGTTCGGGGATGCTTTGGGAGGTTGAGCGGTTGCTATATGAGTGTGAACAACTACCACAAGTGTTAGTTATGGAGAACGTACCACAAGTACACGGTAAGAAGTTTATAGCTGATTTTAACAAGTGGATCGAGAGCTTAGAGGATTTAGGATATACAAACTACTGGCAAGACCTAAACGCCAAAGATTACGGCGTAGCCCAAAATAGAAATCGTACTTTTATGGTTAGTTTCCTTGGTGATGTAAGTTTTAAGTTTCCGGAGCCGTTCCAACTTGATAAGACTATGAAAGACTACCTAGAAGATGAGGTAGACGAAAAGTATTATATCAACAATGAAAAAGCCCAGGCGTTAATCGAAAAGTTAATAGTTGATGGGAGGTTACCCTAACACGGCGGATAGTATGACAGACAGACAGACAGACAGACAATAGACCTAACTATTAATAATCCAGGCGTTATTACTTGTGCTAATTGTATTAAGGCTAGATATGATGCCGGGATAAGTAACTTTAAATCAGATGGATCGGGAGTTATAGAATGTCAGAAGTAAAGAAGCTAGGTAATACCGGAAACGGCAAAAGCCAAAGTAGAACAGTTTATAGTGTAACTGGTGTATGTCCTACCCTGGTTCACGGTATGGATAAAGGTAACACCATCCCATATATAGTAGTGAGGGTTGAAAAATGTCAAAAGTAATAGAACTGGGTTTTATGGATAATGGCACCGGTAAGCACCAAAGTAATATTGTTTTAAGTACTAACGGACTAGCACCGGCTATAACCACTTTGCAAGGTGGAACTCAACAAATAAAAGTATTAGTGAGGTTAGAGGATGGAAGTAAAGAAACTAGGTAATATCTACGGCTTTACCGGTGGGAGCTACGCCGGGGCGGTATATGATGCTAAAGGGATAGGACCTAGTATTGATACAATGAGCGGAGGTAATAGACAACCGATGATAGTAGCGATGAGAGGAAGAAACCCGGATAACCCTAGCGATAGAACGCCCGGTATTAAACTAGAACAACGATTAGAACCTAATACCGAAGGGCTTTGTAATACCTTAACGAGCGTACAAAAAGATAACATGGTGCTAGAGGTGAAAGCTATAGATGAGCAAAATATGTGTGTTAGAGATGATACTTTTGGAACACTTACAACCGATGGAAGTAGCCCCAAGCATAATAATAGAGTGCTTATAAAACAAGCCACGAAGCAAGGCTATATAGAGTGCAAGATAGGAGGTGTAGCAGATTTGAGCTATCCGGATAGTAAAACAAGGCGTGGACGTGTTCAAGATATGGGAGATACAAGCCCAACTTTAACCGCCGGCGAAAGTGATATTTGTAAAATTGAAAGCCCTTACAGAATCCGAAAACTAACGCCGTTAGAGTGTTGGCGATTGATGGGCTTTAACGATGATGAGTTTAGAGCAGCTGAGGGAGTAAACAGTAACACCCAGCTATATAAACAAGCTGGTAATAGCATCGTAGTAGACGTACTAGCTAGTCTTTTTAATAATATTTTTGAAACATTGGAGGATGAAGAAATGAGAAAAGTAGAAGAGGTTAAGACGGTAAAATTTGAAACTGATAAGATGATCGATTTAGCCACACTGGCAGAAAAAGAGCCGGAGCTATTCGAGGAATTAGCGAAAGATTATCCTTGTGAAGATGCTACTTACATTTACGAGGTTAAGAACGCTATCTAATCGAGGGGGATTAGTTAAATGATTTTCTACGATTTTGAAGTTTTTCGCTATAACTGGTTAGTGGTAGCGATAGATCCGAAGAAGCGTAAGCCTTACGTTATATGGGATGATCCCGAAGCTTTAAAAAAGTTATACGAAAGCTATAAAAATGATATATGGGTGGGCTTCAATTCGAGACACTACGACCAATATATTTTAAAAGGTATTCTTTGCGGTTTTAACGCTTGGGAAATAAACGACTTTATTATTAACCAAAATAAACCGGGGTGGAGCTTTTCGAGTCTGTTAAGAAAAATATTCTTAATTAACTATGATGTAGCACCGCTTAATAATAGTCTTAAACAGTTAGAGGGATTCCAAGGACATAGCATACACGAAAGCGATGTAGATTTTAAGATTGATAGACCGCTTACGGAAGCTGAGAAAGCCGATACAGTGAAATATTGTACTAACGATGTGGAAGAAACTATTAACGTGTTTGCGGCCAATATAGACGACTTTAACGCCCTTCTATGGTTGGTTAAAGAATTTAAGTTCCCTTTATCTTATATGAGCAAAACTAAAGCACAAATAAGCGCAGAAATTTTAGAGTGTGAAAAGGTTGGGCGTGATGATGAGTGGGATTTATTTACGCTAGATTGCATTAAGTTAAAGCCTGGTAGTCGATGGCTTAATGTGAAGAAAAAGAAGAAAAAAGGCGTTCCCGAAAGTAAAGACGATAAAGCGGTAGGCAAGGTATTTTTAAGGCCCGATGAATGGTTTTTAGATTCTAAGTATCAAGATTATAAATACTACTTTGAAACAGTTGTAGCCGGTATTAAACACGTTCTAGCCTGGGGAGGTATTCACGGAGCTAGAGAAAAATATCACTACAAATGTGATAAAGATCATTTAATGTTACACGTAGATGTAGAAAGTTTTTACCCTAGATTGATGATTTTTCACAATCTACTTACTAGAAACGCCAAAAAGCCGAAGCGATTTAGACAAATATTTGATAGGCGTATGAAATTGAAGCATGAAGGTAAAAAGAAAGCGCAAGCACCGCTTAAGATTGTTATTAACGGTACTTATGGAATATGTAAGGATCCAACTAATAAAGCCTACGACCCTAGAAACGCTAACTTAATTTGTGTTAACGGTCAGCTACTACTATTAGACCTAATAGAGAAGCTGGAAGCCGGCGTAAAGAGCTTCGAGCTTATCCAGTCTAATACAGATGGTTTGATTATTAAGATAGCTAAGAAAGACTTTGAACTTGTAGACGATATTTGTTACGAGTGGGAAAGTCGTACAGATATGATTCTAGGATTCGACTATATTAAAGAGATATGGCAGAAAGACGTTAATAATTATGTTTTTGTGCAATATGATGGAAAAGTTGAGCGTAAAGGTGCTTACGTTAAGGAATTATCGCCAATGGATAACGACTTACCTATCATTAATAGGGCGTTGGTTGATTATATGCTTAAGGGTGTACCGGTTGACGATACTATTAACAATTGCGATAAGCTTGTAGACTTCCAAAAGATATGTAAGTTAAGTAGTAAATTCGACCACGTTACACACAACGAAAAGACTTACTATAACAAGTGCTATAGGGTATTCGCAAGCCGATCTAGTTTCGATGGTCCGGTTAAAAAGATTAAGGTTGACGGTAGAGCCGATAAGTTCGCTAATACAAGTATGACTAGCTTTATTGAGAATGGCGATATAACAAAGGCTAAAGTACCAATGAGACTAGATAGAAGATGGTATATAGAACTAGCTGAAAAACGGCTAAAACAATATGGAGTTGCTTAATTATGAGAGGATTATTTAAGGGGTTTGTACCCACAAAAGATAAAAAATGCACAATGAAGTTTAAAAACGCTTCGGCTGATGAGCTTCTTACATACGACCAGGTTAAAAACCTGGATGAGTTCGCCGGCATCTTGGCCGAAGATACTATTTTAATTGATATTGACGATAAGGAAATGAGCGACAAGCTTTTTAAAATCGTAGAAGATAAAGAGCTTGTATGCCGAGTTTACGAAACCACTAGGGGCAAACACTTTTTATTTAGAAATATCAATAACGAGGGTGAAGTACTCCAGGATATTTGTAAGATCCATTGTAATTTAGCTATCGGACTTGTGGCAGATATTAAAGTAGGAGTAAAAAACTCTTATTCTATCCTAAAGTTTAAAGGTAAAGAGCGTACTATTCTTTACGATAAGTTCGACGATGAGATTTACCAGGAGGTACCGAAGTACTTACTACCGGTTAGAAGTTCGATGGACTTCTTAAAAATGAGGTCCGGCGATGGAAGAAACCAAAGCTTATTTAACTATATTCTTACGCTACAAAGTAACGAGTTTAGCGTTGAAGAGTGCCGGGAGTGTATCAAGATTATTAACGAGTATGTTTTAGAAGAACCGCTCGAAGATAACGAGATAGAAACGATACTTCGTGATGATTCCTTTAAGAAGCCGGTTTTCTTTGGTAAAAAAGGGGCTTTTCTTTTTGATAAGTTCGCTACTTACCTAAAGAATAACAACCACATTATCAAGATCAACGGACAAATGCACATATACGAGAACGGCGTATATAAGCAAGGTATCAAACATATAGAATCCGAAATGATAAAGCATATACCAAACCTTAACCGCTCAAAGCGTGCAGAAGTGTTAACCTACTTAGACTTACTGGTTAATAACAATACACCTATGAGCGATGCAAAGTATATAGCATTTAAAAACGGCGTGCTTAATATCGAGACTAATGAGTTTGAGGATTTTAACCCGGAGTTTGTAATAACTAATAAAATTGATTTTGATTATAACCCCGATGCTTATAGCGAGATTACAGATAGGACGTTAAACAAGCTAGCTTGCCAAGATAGCGATATTAGATGCTTACTCGAAGAAGTTATAGGCTATACGCTTTATCGCCGAAATGAGCTACGTAAGGCGTTTATAATGATAGGTGATAAAGCCAACGGTAAAAGTACTTACCTGGATATGATTAAAACGATGCTAGGCGAAGATAATACTTGTGCCCTGGACCTTAAAGAGTTGGGTGATCGATTCAAAACGGCTGAACTTTTCGGAAAATTGGCAAATATCGGCGATGATATCGGCGATGAGTTCATACCAAACCCGGCAATATTTAAGAAGCTAACTTCCGGGGATAGACTTAACGCCGAGCGTAAAGGTCAAGATCCTTTCGACTTTAACAATTATTCGAAGATGCTTTTTAGTGCTAACAATATCCCACGTATTAAGGATAAATCCGGGGCGGTTATTAGCCGTTTGGTTATCATTCCATTTAACGCTACGTTTAGTGTAAACGATGAGGATTTTGATCCATATATCAAGTATAAGCTGCGCAAGCCGGAAGCGATTGAGTACTTAATACAAGTAGGTATTGAAGGGCTAAAACGTGTACTAGCTAACCAAAAGTTCACGGTATCTAACAAGGTACAGAAAGAGCTTGAAGAGTACGAAGAAAATAACAACCCTATTTTATTATTCTTCAAAGAGGATCCAAAGATTGAAAATGAACCAACTAGCCACGTATACAAGAAGTATAGCGAGTTTTGTTTGGCTAATAGTTTTACACCTATGAGTAATATAGAGTTTAGCAAGCAGATTAAAAAGCGTTACGACCTGGAGATAGTAACTAAGAGTATCAAAGGTAAGAAGTATAGAGTTTTTGTTAATAAGGAAGGTGAGTAAATGATAGAAGTAGTAGAAAAAGTAGAAGGCGAAGTAGTAGAAAAGAGTTACGGAGCAATAGTCGAAGAGATACGCAGAAAAGTAACTAACGCCCTTCGGTTCGATCGTTTGGGTAAGCGTGATGAATTAGTAGTTTTGATTCCGGAAAAAGAATATGACACGTTAGAAAATACGGTGCTAGATGTGCTTATTTGTGCGGATACAAGTAAAGGTCATACTACCATCTTCGGAGTAAAAGTTAGACCGTGCCAGGTAGATAAAATTTACGTGGCTTATGATGAGCCGGAAGGGGGTGTATATAATGAGTGATTTTATTATCGGTTTGATATTTGGAGCAGCTATAGGCTGGGTTATAAGAGGTATTTTAGACGATATGGAGGTATAGAAATGAATATTAGCGGCGTTGGACTCATCAAAGGTGATGAGTCAAAAGGATATGCGGACCCAACCGAGGACGAAGGTAACTTAGTGGAGCAATCCCAGGAGGTAGAAGAAAATGATGAAGTATATGAACATGAGACGCAAGTACATGAGTAATTATCCTTTTACTTGGTGTTTTGATAAGTATTTAGGTGTATGGAGATTAGTAGGAGTGAGGTAAATGATGAAAGAGTTAAAAAATCGAATTAGAGAAAATAAGTATCTAACAAGAAATGAAACTGATTTTATTATCAAAGCACTAGAAGAAAACTCTAGTTTACGTAAGCAAGTTAATATGTGGCAATCAGAACACGCAAAGAGAGTTCTAGAGTTGGGTAAGCTGCGTGAAGACGTTAAACGGGCGAGAGAGGAAATATCAAAGAGTTGCTATAAGGCTTGTATAACTGATGATGGAGACATTAAAGAAAGCAAAGTATTAGAAATCCTAGATAAGCTGATAGAAAGTGAGGGAGTGAATGATACACAAACTAATAATGTGGTTATGTCACATAGAGTATAGACGTTACAAGCAAGATATATTTTACATCAAGGGAACGGGTAAGGATTATCCAAAGTATTTGTTATACGCAGAGGATGAAAACGTTTATAAAAGGATGGATAGATTTTAGGAGAGGTAGACGATGAGTAGTTTTTATGAAAAAGCCGTTAAAGTATTTGAGCACGCTAGGGGAGAATGCGAAAAGTTGGATGATGCGATGAGCAAATGTAAAGGGTATGAACCTTTTATATATCCTCCTACAAATAGAAAACTCTTTTTCGTATATGTATCGGAAAAATCGCACATAGCTATTATTGCCGATAAGTGGGAAAAAGAAGAGGATAGCTTAGTGTTTTATAAGGATGGGGAAATGATAGCATGGTTCAATAGTAATAATATCGCTGGAATGTGTGAGGGTACTACGGTAAAGTATTAACGGTATAAGATGATTTTAAAGTAGTGGTGGTAGTGGAAGTTAAGAAACGTTGATTTTATGGGGTTTTTTAACTATCGGTATAAGATGAGTTACACTTTAACTAGTAGAAGTGTAACCGCTAGAAACGTTGATTTTATGCGGTTTATAGGGGTTAGAGTTACAGTTACACTTAATTTTTATATCTTAATAATATAGGTCAAAATCATTAAAAAAAATCGATGATTTTTTACTATAATATAAAAAATATATATAAGTATATTATACTGTATATACCCCTAGGGGGTATATAAACCCAGGAAATATAAGGGTTTGTAGCGGTTACAGATGATTTTTCATCTTATACCGCAAATCGTATAAACCCCATAAAATCAACAAAATCATCTTATACCGCTTAACATATACCCTAGGAGGGTTATAAAATGAATGACAAAGAAATAGAAAAGATAATCAATGAAACTGTTAACGCTACAGTATTAAAGTTAAAAGTTGCCGGCTTAATGAAAGACGATAGAAAAAACGCTTTTCAAAAGACCGAGGAAATCTTAAGGAATTATAATAGCTTTATTCATTCGGATCAGCCACAAACCAAAAAGTTATTGATGAGGATTAATGAAGCTTTAGGTATGATTAAAGATGATCCATATTATGACTTAATTCAGCTATTTTATATTGAGTGTAAAAGCCGTGAAGAAGTAGCAGAACACTTTAACACGAGTGTTACAACGATAAGCCGTAATAAGTCCAGGTTAGTTAATAAAATTAAAAGCGTGTTATTTTCAGATGATTTTATCTTAGAGCTTTATTCTTAAGAGACTGTTAACCAGTCTCTTATTTATTTTGCACAAAAATATTATATAACTTTTGTTAGATATGTATATTGTATTATGTAACCAAAGTTGTATAATAAGATTATCAAATGAAGCAAGGCAATAAGCCAGGAGATATAGAAACTATGAAAGTTTTAGATTATGGTAAATCAATGTACGGTGGCTATTATATTAACTATTTTAAAGACGGAGAATATAAGGGCATAGGCGGTAAAACATTGAAAGAGTGTTGTGAAAAGCTAGGGATTAAAAAAGCTGATTTAAAAGGCGTAACAAGATACGATAATTAGTAGGAGGTAGAAGAATGAAAGAAGTAATTAAGTACATTGGTACTTGCGTTTTATGTGCCGGTGCATTATATATTTTTATGTTGGAACTTTGTATTATGTTTATGGTATAATATGGGTGTGTAACGTGATATATCTTAGTTTCTCCCTCAAAGGACCGTTCTATTATAGAGCGGTCTTTTTTTTGTTGCGCTTTTTTACGTGTAACATCGGCGTAACATCATGTATCTTGTGAACACTTTGTTACATACCTACAATATATAGTAGATTGAATGATTTATCGGAGGTGTGCCATGGGATATAAAGTATCAAAAGGTACCGTTATTAGAACGGCTTTATTAGTTTTAGCTATTTTAAATAACTTGCTTGCTTTGTTCGGTAAGAGTCCGTTACCGATTGAAGATGAAACAGTAGAAGAAGTTATTTCTTTCTTATTTACAACCGGGGCAGCTTTAGCGGCTTGGTGGAAAAATAATAGTTTTACCGATGCGGCGTTAAAAGGTGATGCCGTAATGAGACAGATTAAGGAAAGAGATAAATAGTATGTGGTGGCAATATGTAATTACTATCGTATCTACGGTAGTTTCCGGCGTTTTAGTTTACGCCGTACAAAACTTACTTCGTGAAAACGATCGATTAAGAAGAGAACACAAAGAAGCGGACTTGATTAAACAAAAAGCGTTAAGTGATGGTGTTATGAGTCTTTTAAAGATTCAGCTTATAGAGTATCACGATAAATACATGGCAGATGGTAACATACCAACTTACGTATATGATAACTGGGATGTAATGTATCGTTCATATAGGGATCTAGGCGGTAACGGTATGGTAGAGCATTTAAACGAAGAAATAGACCGATTAAGAGTAGGAGGTAAGCCAAAACATGAAAATCATTGACGTATCTTATCATAATGGAAATATCGATTTTAAGAAGGTTAAGGCTTCCGGTGTTGATGGTGTTATTATCCGAGCTGGTTACGGTCAGAACAATATCGATAAGAAGTTTAAAACATACATTAAAGCCGCTACAGATGCCGGGCTTAAAGTTGGTGTGTATTGGTTTAGTTATGCGTTTAGCGTAGAAATGGCAAAGCGTGAAGCTGAGTATTGCTTAAGAGCTATTAGCGGTTACGAGCTGGAGCTGCCTATTTTCTTCGATTGGGAATATGATTCTATGAGCTATGCAAGCCGTAACGGTGTTAGTGCTGATAAAGCGTTAATTACTGATATGAACGTGGCTTTTTGCCAGGTAGTAAAGAATAGCGGCCGAAAAGCTGGCTACTATGGTAGCATGGATTACTTTAAAAATTACATTGATACAAGTAAGCTTAGTGGCTTTACAAAGTGGTTAGCTAGATATACGAACCAGGAGCAAAGCGATTGTGATTTATGGCAATATTCAAGCACCGGAAGAGTTGACGGTATTAACGGTAATGTAGATATGAACAAAGTTATCAACAATGCGTTGATAAGTTCAGATACATCGGCTAGTAAATCCGATGAGGAACTAGCTAACGAAGTTATCGCCGGTGTGTATGGATCTGGTGAAGATAGAAAGAAGGCTTTAGGCAGCCGATACGAAGCTGTTCAAAAGATTGTTAACGATAAGTTAAACGCTAAACCGGTTCTAAAGTCTATCGATGAGATAGCAAAAGAAGTAATAGCCGGTAAGTGGGGAACTGGTGACGATCGAAAAGCTAAGCTTACTTCGGCTGGTTATGATGTGGACCAGGTTCAAGCTAAAGTTAACGAGCTTATGGGAAATAAGAAAAGCACGAGCCAGGCGACTTATTACACGGTTAAAAGTGGTGATAATCTTTCTAGTATTGCTAAGAAGTACGGAACTACTTACCAGGCAATCGCTAAGCTAAACGGCATTAGCAATCCTAACAAGATTTACGTAGGTCAGAAGCTACGAGTTAAGTAGGTGGTTATATGGCTAGACCTTGCAATTATAAAAAGCTTATCGAGCCTTATTTAGAAGAAATCTCACAAATGGCGTTAACCATGAGTGAGGAACAAATAGCGGAAACACTAGGGGTTGGCTATAGTACCTTCAAGCGTTATAAAAGGGATTATAAGCCGTTACAAGACGCACTTAAAAAGGGCAGAAAAACCCTAGTTATCGAGCTTAAGAGCAAGTTGATAGAGAAGGCTAAAGGGTTCGATTATCTCGAAACTAAGACCATTAAAGAAAAGGTAGGCGATAAGCTCGAAGTAACTAAGGTAGAAGAGTATAAGAAGCACGCTACACCGGATGTAGCCGCACTTAATCTTTTACTTAAGAACTATGATAAAGAGAACTGGGCTAATGATCCGCAAGCTTTAGCAATCAGAAAGAAAGAGTTAGAGCTTGCTGAGAAAAAGCTAGAGAATAGCGAGTGGTAAGTATGTTTACTTTAGATACATTCTATAAAAGTAAAGACTGGGAGAAGCTGCTTAAGAGTATCAAACTAGAGCGCACTAATGAAGATGGTGAGATTATATGCGCTCATTGTGGTAAGCCGATAACCAGGGCTTACGATTGTATCGGGCATCACACTATATTTTTAACAGAATCTAACGTTAATGATGTGGAGATTAGCTTAAACCCTAAGCTTATACAGTTAGTGCATCATAGATGCCATAACAAGATACACAATAAGTTAGGCTATGTTAAGAAAGAAATATTCTTAGTGTATGGTTCGCCGTTAGCTGGTAAGGCTTCGTATGTTAAAAGCGTAGCTGAGCCAGGCGATTTAATAATTAATATCGATGATATATGGGCGTGCGTTAGTGGACTTGATAAGTACACTAAGCCGCCAAGGCTTAACGCCGTTGTATTTAGTATTAGAGATAAGCTAATAGAGTGTGTTAAGTATAGAGTTGGGAAGTGGAATAACGCTTATATTATTGGTGGTTATCCGCTAGTAAGTGAGCGTGAAAGACTTTGTAAAGAGTTAGGTGCTAGAGAGATTTATATAGAATCTAGCAAGGATGAATGTTTAGAGAAGTTAGAAAATTTAAATATAGATAAAAAAGAATTTTCTAAATTTATAAACGATTGGTGGAAGAGATACACCCCCGGGGTCTAGGCCTTAGGACCCTTTAGGGGGAC
>JAEIGA010005905.1_pt1 | contig 18621 bp, 10 predicted proteins | sample 9270691 | NCBI WGS metagenome assembly JAEIGA01 (sample SAMN17057246, study PRJNA624740) | gut metagenome | biome: biome; isolation source: fecal sample | host: Bos grunniens | place: China: Xizang | collected 2019
TGCTTCACACTCTGAAGGTTCTGGTACTATTGCTTCTGGTACTTGTTCACATGCCGAAGGTGAAGCTACAACTACTTCCAACAATTCTGAACATGCTCAAGGACAATTTAATATATCAAATAAAAATTCTGATGTGTTTGGTGGTACTGGAAACACTATTCATTCTATTGGTATTGGTTCTTATTCTGGTGGACGTAAAAATGCACAAGAAGTAATGCAAAATGGAGACCACTATATTATTGGTATTGGAGGTTATAATGGTACAAATATAAATGAAGCATCAACACTACAAGAAGTAATCTCAAATGGTATTCAAGGTCCAACAGGTCCTCAAGGTGCTACAGGCGAACAAGGTCCACAAGGTAAAGGTTTCAAAATTGAAGCATCTTTCGCTTCAATAGAAGCAATGAATGCTGCAATTAATGATTATAATGATGGTGATTTAGTAATCATTTTAACAGAAGACCCTACAAATGAAGATTATGGCAAAGTTTATATCAAAGAAAATGACACTTGGAATTTCTTAGTAGATATGTCAATTGTTGGTGCTACAGGCGCTACATTAGAAGGTCCACAAGGTGCTACAGGTGAACAAGGTGCTACAGGTGAACAAGGTCCAACAGGTCCAAAAGGAGAAGATGGAAAAGATGGTATAGACGGAAAAGATGGTAAAGACGGAGAACAAGGTGCAACAGGTCCTCAAGGTGCAACAGGTCCTCAAGGTGCAACAGGTGTTCCTGGTAAAGATGGTATCAATGGTGAAAACGGTTTAACTCCTTATATTGGAGAAAACGGTAACTGGTTCATTGGTGAAACTGATACAAATGTTCCAGCACAAGGTGCAACTGGTGATGCAACACTTGTTTCTTATAATGCAGGACAAAATATTGACATAACAGAAAATACAATTTCTGCTAAAGGATATACATTTAATGAAGAAAACATCTCTGTATCATTACAAAGTTCAACATCAACTGGTAATTATGCATTTGCAGAAGGTTATTCTACAACAGCTTCAGGTAAAGGTGCACATTCTGAAGGTGGTGGTACAAAAGCAGAAGGTAATTACTCTCATGCTGAAGGATTTATGACTACAGCAACCGGATATATGGCACACACAGAGGGTCAATTAACTCAAGCATCTGGAATGGCTGCTCACGCAGAAGGTACAAGTACAAAAGCAAATGGTGATTATTCTCACACAGAAGGCTATTTTACATTAACTGGTGGAACAGGAGAGCACGCACAAGGTATATTTAATAAATCAAATAATGGAGAGTCAACTGACAAACAAACATTAAGCTCAATTGGTTTTGGTTTAGGAGAAATTTCTCGTAAAAATGCACAAGAAGTAATGAAAAACGGCGACTTCTATATTTATGGTATTGGAGGTTATGATGGTACAAATATCAATGAGGCACAAACATTACAAACTGTAATTGCAAACGGTATTCAAGGTGCTACCGGACCACAAGGTGCTACAGGTCCACAAGGTATTCAAGGTGAACCAGGTAAAGGATTCCAAATCAGTAAAACATTTGCAAGTATTGCAGATATGGAAGCTGATACAACAGTTCCAACTGGTGATATGGTAATGATTTTAACTGTTGATACAACTGAAGAAGATTATGGTAAAGTTTATTTAAAAACTGAAACTGGATGGCAATTCATTGTAGATATGGCAACATCTGCAGAAGGTTTAACCGGTCCAACAGGTCCTCAAGGTGCTACTGGTGTTGCTGGTATCGACGGTAAAGACGGAGAACAAGGTCCAACAGGTCCTCAAGGTGCTACAGGTGTTGCTGGTATCGTCGGTAAAGACGGAGAACAAGGTCCAACAGGTCCTCAAGGTGCTACCGGTATTGCTGGTATCGACGGTAAAGACGGAGAACAAGGTCCAACTGGTCCTCAAGGTGTAACAGGCGAAAAAGGACAAGATGGTATCAATGGTGAAAATGGTTTAACTCCTTATATCGGTGAAAATTATAACTGGTTCATTGGAACTGAAGATACTGGAGTGCAAGCAATAGGTATCAATGGTACAAACGGAACAAACGGAACTAATGGTATCGACGGTAAAGACGGCGAACAAGGTCCAACAGGTCCTCAAGGTGCTACCGGTGAAACAGGTCCTGCTGGTTCTGATGGTAATGATGGTGCAACACCTGAAATTATAGAAGGTTACTGGTGGATAAATGGAGTTAACACAGGAGTTCAAGCACAAGGCGAACAAGGTCCAACTGGTCCACAAGGTATTCAGGGTCCAACAGGTCCTGCTGGTGAAGGCACAACATACACAGCTGGTACAAATATTGAAATCACAAATAACGCTATTTCTGCAAAAGGATATACATACAATGAATCATTAAATAGTTTTGAAGTTGGTACAGATAATTCAATAACAAGTAATAAAAGCTTTTTAATAGGTGAAGGTTTAACATCATGTGACGAAAATTGTTTAGTTATTGGTCAATATAACAATGCAAAATATTTTGGTGCTGACAAAACATTATTTGTTGTAGGTGACGGTGCATCTGATAATAATAGAAATACTATATTCCTTATACAAAAAGGAAAAGCTGCTTGTAGAGGAGCTGTAGATTCAAATCAAAGTTGGGTTGCAGACTTTGCAGAATATTTTGAATGGGCTGATGGTAATCCAAATAATGAAGACCGAGTTGGTTATATGGTTCAAATGAATGATACTAAAATTGAAAAAGCAACTGATTTTGCAAATTGTATTGGTATAGTTTCAGGTACAGCTGCATTCATTTCAGGTGGTTGTTTATTTGAATGGCATGGCAAATATTTACGTGATGATTTTGGAAGAGAATTAAAAGATGAAAAAGGCGAATCTATTTTAAATCCTGAATACAATAAAGATTTAGAATATATTCCAAGAGAATATCGTAAAGAATGGTCTCCAATTGGTTTAGTTGGTCAAGTACTAACAAGACAAGATGGTTCATTAATAGTTGGAGGTTTCGCTGGTTGTAAAGATGGTATTGCAACAAGCGCCGATAATGGTTATCGTGTATTACGTATTATTAATGAAAACGTTGCATTATTATTGGTTAAATAAACCATAATATAAACTCTAAAAATTTAAAGAACAGATAATTCTATAAAGGATTATCTGTTTTTTTATTATTATATCATTATAAAAAAATTGATACGTATAAAAAAATATGAATCGTACTGAATTAAAACAGAAAATAAAAGAGAATGTTTATCAAAATGCATTCGGAGAGATAACAGGAGATAATCTTCAAAAAGTACTTCTTGATATGGTTGATTTTTCAAATAAAGCAAATGATGAAAATTTTGAAAAAGAAGAAATTGTCATAGTAAATCCACAAGGATATTATGTACCAAGTGGAGTAAAAATAAATGACATTGGTTCTAATTTAACTGCTGGTGAGAATATCAAAATTGAAGATGACACAATTAGTGCTATTGGATATAAATACAATGAAGATAAAAACTCAATATCAATTGGCGGTGGAGAAAAAACTATTACTAGAACAAATAATGATATAACAGAAGAAATTGTAGTTGAAGGAAAAACTCAAGCTGTTGGTAAAAATTCTTTTGCTTCAGGTTTTAATTCGATTGCATACGGTGAAGGCTCACATGCTGAAGGTAGTGGAATTCCTTCTGGTTCAATTGGTATGTCTGGAGCAATAATTCCAAATGTAAATTTTGCATACGGTGAAGGCTCACATGCTGAAGGAATTGGAACTTTTGCTTATGGTGACTACTCACATGCTGAAGGTTCAGGTGATACAAAGATTGTTAACTTTGAAGTTAATAAAATGACACAAGAAATAGCTGATATATTAAATAATGACCCACAATTTTCAGGTAGTCTTGGAATAGAAAATACTTACTACTCAACAGATGAATCAATTATGCAAGGTTCAGGTACAATTATTGGTTACAATTCATCAGGATTTACAGGATTGTTTTTATACAATAATGAGTCTCAATCTATTGGAAATTATATTGGAAATCCAATAAAGAGTTGTACTACAAAATATAATGATGAAACAATGTTTGTGTTTCAATATTCAGGTTCAATTGGAATTGATGATGGACAATATATTTCTTGGTTAACTTCATATAATATTGCTAAAGGAATTTATTCACACGCAGAAGGAGATTATACTACTGCTTCAGGTTTTGCATCACATGCTGAAGGTCAAAGTACAATTGCTTTTGGTGACTGTTCACATGCAGAAGGTTCTTCAACTGAGGCAGAAGGAGATGCTTCGCACGCAGAAGGTTCTTCAACTGAGGCAGAAGGAGATGCTTCGCACGCAGAAGGAGATTATACTACTGCTTCAGGTTTTGCATCACATGCTGAAGGTCAAAGTACAATTGCTTTTGGTGACTGTTCACATGCAGAAGGTAATTCTGGATATATGAATACATATGAACAACAAGAACAACGATATGAATGGGATGAAGAAGGTAATGGATATATAAATTACGTAGATAATTATAATTGGAATAATTGGGAAGAAGGTACAAATATTATAAATTGTGTTAATTTAGGTATATATGAATTTAATATAGGAGATGTATTAATTATTGAAAAATATGATGAGTATAATAATTTAATTGAAGGTCCAATAACTACAAAAATTGTAAATATAAATCACGGAAATGGTCAAATTGAAATAGATACTTATTTATATTTTGATGCACAATATACTCAATTAGTTTTAATTAAATATGCTGCAATAGGTAATTACTCACATAGAGAAGGTGTAAATACTACTGCTTCTGGTGAAGTTTCTCATGCCGAAGGTGCTTCTACTACTGCTTCTGGTGAAAAATCTCACGCTGAAGGTAATTCTACCAAAGCAGAAGGATATGCTTCACATGCAGAAGGTTCTGTTACAGAAGCTTCTGGTTCTGAGTCTCATGCAGAAGGTTCAGGTACTATTGCTTCTGGTGATTTCTCACACGCCGAAGGATATGATAGTATTGCTTCTGGAGAACACTCTCATGCTGAAGGATGCAGTACAGAAGCAACAAGTTATGCTTCACATGCAGAAGGAAGTGCTTGTATAGCAGTAGGATGGGCTTCACATGCTGAAGGAAGTAGTACTACTGCTTCAGGTCAAGCTTCTCACTCAGAAGGTTCAGGCTCAATTGGTATTGGTTCTTTCTCTCATGCCGAAGGTCATTGCACTATTACTAACAATGAAGCAGAACACGCAGAAGGAAAATTTAATAAATCAAATACAAACACAATAAGCTCTATTGGTATTGGTACAGATTATGATAATCGTAAAAATGCCCAAGAAGTAATGCAAAATGGTGACTTCTATGTAATCAATATTGGTGGTTATGATGGAACAAATATTAATGAAGAAGGAGTTAAAACATTACAAGAAGTAATCGAAGATATTTCTACTTCTGGTGGAGGTTCAGGTGGAGGTGCATCTTATACTGCTGGTACTAATATTAATATAACTGATAATGTTATTTCTGCTAAAGGATATGTTTATAATGAAGAAATTAACTCGTTTGCTGAAGGTCAAAGTACTACTGCTTCTGGTTGGGCTTCACATGCTGAAGGTGTTGCATCAAAAGCAATAGGAGATGGTTCTCATGCTGAAGGTGGTCATAATGTAGCAGAAGGATATGCATCACACGCTGAAGGTTCAGGTACAATTGCTTCTAGTCATGCTTCACATGCTGAAGGTCAAAGTACTACTGCTTCTGGTTGGGCTTCACATGCTGAAGGTTCTGAAACAACTGCTTCAGGTTTTTCTTCACATGCCGAAGGTTCAGGTACAATTGCTTCTAGAGAAAACTCTCACGCAGAAGGTAGAAGTACTAATGCTTCTGGTGCTCACTCACATGCTGAAGGTTATTCTACTACTGCTTCTGGTGATGGTTCTCATACAGAAGGTTCAGGTACAATTGGTATAGGTGAAGCATCGCATGCTGAAGGTTATTCTACAACAGCTTCAGGTACAAATTCTCACGCAGAAGGTAGAGAAACAACTGCTTCAGGTAACTTCTCTCATGCTGAAGGTTCAGGTTCTATAGCATCAGGTAAATATTCTCATGCAGAAGGTGATAGAACAGGAGCAACTGGTGATGGTGCACATGCCGAAGGTACTTATACTAATGCTTCTGGTGTGTACTCTCACGCAGAAGGTTCAAATACCACTGCTTCTAATTATGCTTCACATTCAGAAGGTCTTTCTACTAAAGCAGAAGGTGGTTGCTCTCATGCTGAAGGTTCTGAAACAACTGCTTCTGGTTATGCTTCTCACGTAGAAGGTACTTCTGGTACAATTGGTATAGGTGAAGCATCGCATGCTGAAGGTCAAAGTACTAGAGCACAAGGTAAGTATTCACACTCTGAAGGTAATTATACTATAGCAGAAGGAGATGCTTCACATGCCGAAGGTTCTGGTTCTATTGGTATCGGACAAGCTTCACACGCAGAAGGCTATTCTACTACTGCTTCAGGTTATTACTCTCACTCAGAAGGTCTTTATACTACAGCTTCAGGTAATAGCTCTCATGCCGAAGGTGGCTATACAACTGCTTCAGGTTATTGCTCTCATGCTGGTGGTAATAATAGTCAAGCAAATGGTACACATTCATTTGTTCATGGTAATAATTGTACTGTTCATACTAGTGGAGAAAATGCTCACACAATTGGTATAGATAACTATGTAAGCAATTCAGGATGTATTGCATTAGGTAGAGGTTTAACAACATATAGAGATTATTGCACATACTTAGGACAATACAACAAACAACTTCCAGGAGATTGGAATAATGTAATTGCAGTAGTTGGTGATGGTACAGACTCATCAAATACAAGAAATATAGTTGTAATACAAAGTGGAAATGAACCTGCAGTTCACTGTCGTGGTGCATTTAAAAATGATGCAACTTGGATTAATGACTTTGGAGAATACTTTGAATGGGTTGATGGTAATCCAAATAATGAAGACCGAGTAGGTTATATGGTGCAATTAAATGATGATAAAATTGAATTAGCACAATCTATTGACGAGTTTATTGGTGTTATATCGGCAACAGCTGGTTTTATTGGAGGTGCTTGTTCACTTGATTGGCACGGAATATATTTAAGAGATGTATTTGGAAGATATATTACAGATGAAAATGGAAATCCTATTATAAATCCTGAATATGATGAAAATAAACCTTATACTCCACGTGAAAAACGTCCAGAATGGGATATCGTAGGTCTTTTAGGACAAGTTGTTGTAAGACAAGATGGAACACTTAAAGTAGGTAAATACATTGATTGTAAAAATGGTATTGCAACATATGCTGATTCTGGAAAATACAAAGTATTAAAAGTCATTAACAATGATGTAGCACTTATATTGATAAAATAAAAACAATATATATAATATGAATAAAAAAGATTTACGTAAATTAATAAATAGAACCGTTTTTTCAAACAAATCAGGTATAATTAATGGTAATGAACTTAATGATGTTCTTACAGAAATTGTAGATAGTTACAATAAAGCCGAAGATGAATACACTGAAGGTAGTGTTGTAATTATCAATCCTGATGGTGTTTTTGTAGAAAGTGGATATACTATACAAGATGTTATTGATAAACCTGGCGTTCAAGGTGTAACTGGTCTTCAAGGTGTAACTGGTCTTCGTGGTCCTAAAGGTGAACAAGGTGAACGTGGAGAAAAAGGTGAACGTGGAGATTTTGGTGCAATTGGAGCACAAGGTCCACAAGGCGTAACAGGTCCAATTGGTCCGAAAGGTGAACAAGGAGCAACAGGTATACCAGGAGCTGCTGGTCTTCGTGGTCTTAAAGGAGAACAAGGTGTAACCGGAGAGCGTGGTCCACAAGGTGTACATGGTCTTAAAGGAGAACAAGGTGTAACAGGTCCAAAAGGAGAAGCAGGAATTGAATACACAGCAGGAAATGGTATTACAATAGTAGATAATGTAATTAGTATTACTGAAAAACCAGAACAAGATACCGGAGGAACAAATTTGAATAATTACTCTGATAATGCAAATAATGCTGCAGGTAATTTCTCATTAGCAACTGGTTATAAATGTGAAACAGCTGAAGGAGAACAAGGTGCAAATTCATTTGTCGGTGGTGCTTATTGTAAAGCAAGTGATGCAGATTGTATTGTTTATGGTAACAAATTAGATACAAGTAATCATTATGAAGCAGTATTCGGTAAGTATAATAATTATCCAAAATTTAGAACATGGACAAATAAACCACTATTTGAAGTTGGTGATGGATTTATAGATGAAAACAATAATATTGTATATCGTACTATTTTAATGGCACAAGAAATAGATGGACAAGTTTTTGTAAATAAATCTATAAAAACTGAGAATATGGGTGACTTTGCAGAATACTTTGAATGGGCTGATGGTAATCCAAATAATGAAGACCGAGTTGGTTATATGGTGCAATTAAATGAAGATAAAATCGAATTAGCACAATCTTTTGATAATTGTATTGGTGTTATAAGTGGTACTGCATCGTTCGTTTCAGATTCAGCGTCAATGGATTGGCAAGGAAAATTCCTTCACGACAACTGGGGTAGAGAAATTAAAGATAAAAACGGAAATCCTGTTGTTAATCCTGAATATGATGAAAATAAAACTTACATTCCACGTATGTATCGTAAAGAATGGTCGCCAGTCGGTTTAATTGGAAAAGTTCTTGTTCGTCAAGATGGAACACTTATTTCTGGTGGATTTGCATCTTGTATAAATGGTATTGCAACAGCCGCCGATAATGGTTATCGTGTAATTAAAATCTTAAGTGATAAAAATGCATTAATTCTTATAAAATAAAAACAATATAAAAAAAACAATATGGCAAAAGGAGTATTATTTGAAAAACTTGGAAGCAATCGTAAAAAACGTCCAGGTATTCATGCTAAAAAGAAATCATCAAAACTTAAATCTTCTAAAAATTACAAAAAAGCATATCGCGGTCAAGGAAGATAAAAACCAATTGGGAGGTTCATTAAAAATGAGCTTCCCATTTTTTATATAAAATAGATATACATTTTAGATTATTATATTACTAATATAAATTATAAATTTGTAAATAATATGGCTAAAAAATTTGCATTAGTAACAGGATTATACAATATATTTAATACAAGAAATATTTTTGTAAATAATGTTGAAGTACAATCCTATAATATCAATAGTATTATACCTAATGGTTTAGTAGATAAAAATACAATTGGTTTTTACTATGCCAACGGTGATGATATTGGAAGATATATAGGTGAACATAAAATAACTGATAAAGATAGATTTATCATTACACAAAATGATGTATTCTCATTATTTGGAAGTCCTGAGATTGAACCAGTAACTCCTGAAATTACTGAAAACACATGGCGTCCAATATTAATAAATGGTGATTATGTTACAGGTACATCTTATGAAGATGGTAATGGTAATTATGTTACTCCAGAGGAACCTTTTTCAATTAATTATATTAATGGAAATCTAACTACAATAGAATCAACTTATGATGCAGTAGGAAAATTTTTATCTATAAAATATAATATTGATGAGGAAGAACTTATTAATTTCATAAAAGAAAATATTGGTGAGTTAACTCCTGAAGTTGGTGATGGAAAATTAAGTTTTGAATTTGATAAAACAACTGTTCATACTGAAAATGATATAGAAATTGAAAATCCAAAATATGATGAAGAAGACCCAACATCAAGTCCAACAATTACTATTCATGATGTAGATATTAACCAAAACACATTATCAATTGAAGGTGATTTTACAGCAAACAGTGTAGATGATTCAGTAGTTAAAATTAAATATAAAGGTACTGCTGATAGAGTAGATTGGTATGTTGAAAATGATTCACGTGATGATAAAGATACAAATAATTCTACTGCTAAAAAATTCTTATACATAGAATGTTTACAAGAATATTTTCAACCAAGTGCAGACTATCCTTTCTTAGAAGTTAAAAATCCTGATTTAATTTCACAAGATTCTATTGTATTTATTACTTGTGGTTCAATTGTTACTGAAACAATAAATGGTCCACAAATAAGTTATGATGCAGATGTTTTTGATAATCCAGAATATGTTGATGGTGCAAGATTTATTTGGACACAAAATATGATGTTCTCAGCAAATACTTGGATGCCAATATTTACACGTGAAAATGAAACATCTGAATTATTTGGTATAAGTCCTGTAATGGGAAAAAATCCTAATGGTAGTAAACTTATAATTCAAGGTGCTGGTGGTATAAAAGTAATTACACAACCAAACGACACAAATGGAAGACACGAAAGAGTAATCACAATAGATGGTTCAGATATCTCAAGAGGTTCTGGAGAAGGTTCAGTATTTTCTTTAGAAGATGGCATTGCTACAGATGTTAAAGATACAGATGAAGGAAGACGTGTTGATGTAAAAGTAGAATCAAATGATACTTCAAATGTGTATACATACGAGCCTACAGTTGAAGGTACAATCACTGAAAAGCCTAATAAGAATTTTATTCACATAAAAACAAATCCTGAAAATCCTAATGACTCTTGGTTAGAAGTTAATGGAATAGATTCTAAGTCTATCATTATAGAAGAAGATATAAAAATAGGTGGTACTCCTGTAGGTGATTTAGTTCTTGATAGTGGACGTTTTAATGATGTTGGAAATTATGTGAGAAAAGGTATGAATCTTCATGAAGTTTTAGTAAGAATTCTTTGTGATGAAAATTCAGGTGGTGGTCCAACACTTCCATCAATAGAATATGTTTTACGTGCAATTGAAAGTAATGTTGAAATTGAAGTATATTATTACAATGAAGATGCAATAGATTTTAAAGGAGAACAAATAACAGAAGATAATATTACACAAATTCCGGGTAAACAAATAATTATATTTATACAAAAAACAGGAAATTCTGAACAATATTTAGAGTTAAGTGATTTTTATCCAAGTTATACAAAAATAGAAAATGGAGAAGAAGAAACAGTTAGCTTTAGAACTTCTTCTGAAAAAATAGAAATGACTCCTACTACTGAAAATACATTATATAATATTGATAATAGTTTTTCATTAAGTGAAAATCTATCATATAACGATGAAAAACAATACGTAATTATAACAATTCCTGAGATTGTTGGAGAAAATGTTTTTGAATGTAATAATACAACAACACCAATTAGTGAAGATGTTAATTATATAATTGAAAAAACAATTATAAATGACGATAATGAATTTGAAACACGTAGATTTAATATAAATGAAGAAGCATTCAGTGCTGTTACTAAAAATAGTCAAAAAACATTTACAATAAATGTACCTGAAGAGGATTTTGGAAATATAACAGAAAATCCAATATTAGAAATTGAAGAATCTAATATAATTATCACTGCTTCTGATATAGACGATAACAATATTGTTAATAATTCAAGTCTTCCACTTGGTACAAAAATTAAATTTGTAAATGAAGCAGCATTAACTAGTAGACAAGATTTAACCATTGATGGATTTGTTACTGATTTTGAAGGCGGTTACATATATAACAATGAAAAAATTAAATCTAATACTTTTGTAAAATCAGATTTTACACCTGAGAATAACATTGGAGCTCCTAATGAAACTTCTAGTGTATTTACAAAAGATGGTGATTATTATATCGTTTCAGGAGATACACAAAACGTTTATTCTGTTTCTCGTGAATTCACAGTAAATTCAAATTTTGACTCATTTGAAATAATACCTGTGTCTAATTGGGGAAAATCAGGTACACCAATAGTAATTTCAAATGATTTATTTGAATCTAAAACTATAACAAAAACTGCAACATTTACAGTGAATCCATTAATTTATGATTATATATATTATTCAAATCCAGATGACAATATAACTGATTTTGATAATGTTGATATTGATGAATTAATAAGTAATTCAGCAGTTACAGAGGTAATTGACGACTCTGAATATAAAGAAATTTATGTTAGTTTCACAAAAAATCCTATGTGCTCACAGTTTATTGGTATTATACAAGGAGAATATTCTAATATAGACTTTGTTAATTTGAATGGAAATACTTTAATTAACGAAGCAGCAACAATAACAGCTATTGTAAAAGATTATTATGGAATAACATATACAGTAGCAATAATCACTCGTGAAGCAAAATGGGGACAAAATACAAAAGGATATATTAGATTTTATAAATAGTAAAAACATAATTAAAAAAAATAAAAATATATATGTCAATAGATTATACAGGTGAATATAATAATACTTATGGTGATATTAATGTTAGAATAAATGGTGCACCAATGGATGTGTCTGAAATATTTTTAACAGAAGATGAAGCACAAAGATATGCAAATGGAGAACTTGTTTCATCTAAAGGAAAACCATACGCAGGTCAAAAAATCTCAATAAAAGTGAGTGAAGAAACCAATGAAAATGGAGAAACTTATGGTATTTATAAAGTATACGTTATTCAAGGAGATAGAACGATAACTGAAGTTGGTAAAGATTTTATTGCCGGTACAAACATAGATATAACTAATAATACAATTAGTGCAAAAGGATATGTTTATAATGAAGGAAAAAAATCATTTACAGAAGGTACTAGTTCTAATGCAGAAGGTGCATTCTCTCATACAGAAGGTTTTTTTACTATAGCGAATAACGAAGCAGAACACGCAGAAGGTAAATATAATATATCAAATAGTGATTCTGAATTATCACAAAAAACACAACACTCTGTTGGTATTGGTTCTTCTGAAGAAAACCGAATGAATGCATTTGAAGTAATGCAAAACGGCGATGCATATTTAATCGGTGCAGGTGGCTATGATGGCACAAATCCAAAAGGAATACAAGGTTCAACTGCACTTACAATACAAGAAATGTTAAATGAAAGACCGCTTCAAGGTGAAACAGGTGTAAATGGTATAACACCTCATATTGATTCTGTAACTGGAACTTGGTTTATTGGAACTGAAGATACAAATATTAGTGCTCAAGGTGAAACTGGTCCAACCGGAGAACAAGGTATTCAAGGTCCACAAGGTATTCAAGGTCCACAAGGTATTCAAGGTCCACAAGGTATTCAAGGAGAACCTGGTAAAGGATTTAAAATTGAAAAAACTTTTTCATCTTTAGAAGAAATGTATAATTCACCTATATATGAAACACCAATTGGCTCATTTGTAATTATTATAACAGAAGATGATACTAACCCAACATACGGTGAAGTATATTTACGTTCAGGAGAAGGTAATACATCAGATGATTGGGATTGGATTGTTGATATGTCAAAAGTTGGTGCAACTGGTTTACAAGGTCCACAAGGTATTCAAGGTCCACAAGGTATTCAAGGTCCACAAGGTATTCAAGGTATTCAAGGTGACACAGGAGCACAAGGTCCAACAGGTCCAAAAGGAGAAGATGGAAAAGATGGTATAGGTGATACATACACAGGTGGTACAAATATTAATATTAATAATGATAATGTAATTTCAGCAAAAGGATATTATTATAATGATGATGTTAATGTGTTATCTTTTAGAGAAGGTGAAAGTAGTTCTGGTAATTATGCTATAGGAAAATATTCACATGCTGAAGGATATAATACAGACGCATATGGTTATTGTTCACATGTAGAAGGTTATTATACAGACGCATATGGTTATTGTTCACATGTAGAAGGTTATTATACAGGAGCAACTGGTGATTTCTCACATGCAGAAGGAAGTGCTTGTATAGCAGTAGGAGATGCTTCTCATGCTGAAGGTTCAAATACCACTGCTTCAGGTAAATGCGCACATTCTGAAGGTGGTGGTACAAAAGCAGAAGGTAATTACTCTCATGCCGAAGGTGGTGGTTATAAAAGTAAAAAAATATATGATGATAATGGAGAATATATTGGTTCTGTCGATGAATATGCACATGGTGCTTCAGGAGATTCTTCACATGCAGAAGGTATTGCAGCAAAAGCAATAGGAGAAGGTTCTCATGCCGAAGGAGGTTATATATATAATGCAACCGGTTCAATAGGATATGGATATACAGAAGCGTATGGTATTGCTTCACACGTTGAAGGTGTTGGTACAATTGCTAATAATATGAATGAACATGCAGAAGGTAGATACAATGTATCAAATAGTGGTTCTGAAATATCACAAAAAACACAACATTCAATTGGAATTGGTTCATATTGGAATGACCGTAAAAATGCATTTGAAGTAATGCAAGATGGTAAAGCATATTTAATCGGTGCAGGTGGCTATAATGGTACAAATCCTTTAGGTGCAAGAACTTTACAACAAATTATTAATGATATGATTCCTATAGGAACTGTAATTGATTGGTATGGAGATGCATTAGAGCCAGATAATGTACCTCATGGATGGATTCCATGTGGATATATTAAAGTAGAAAATACTAATGGAAGTTGGGCTGACCCATATATTACAAAATGGAAAGAAAAATATGGTGGATTAACTGCTATTGTCGAATCTTATAAAAATGGTTTTCAACCAAATCTAAAATATGGTTTAAGAATTACTAATGTAAATGGAATCTCAATACCTAATTTATCTGGTAGATTTATAATTGGTGTAGACCCTGGTACTGATAAAGGAATATTAGGTGCTACCGGAGGTTCTGTATCACATTCTTCTGGAGCAGTAGGAATTGCTAGTATTCATGCCGCAATTGAATATAGTGATGGATATTCTGCATTACCTCCATATATGGCATTACAAAAATTGATTAAAGTTTTATAATATATTAATATAACTAAAAAGAATGGTCATTACTTTTAAGTTTTGACCATTTTTTATTATATAGTTTAATTAATTTTAATTACATTTTTGCTATATTATAATGTAAAAATAATTAACATATTTTATGAGTAAAGGATTAGGAAAAGCTGAAGTTAGACATAAAGAATATGTATTTCAGACATCAAAAACAAAGGATTTCTATTTTATCTCTGATACACATTTTAATCACAAAAATATAATGCGATTTTGTGATAGACCATTTACTTCGTTAGAAGATATGGAAAAACAAATGATTGAGCGTTGGAATAGTGTTGTAAAAAAAGATGAACTAGTATTTATTCTTGGTGATATAATATTTGGTGGAAGTGAAATCTACGAAAGAATTCTACCTCAACTAAATGGTCGTAAATGGCTTATCCTCGGAAATCATGATTACATTAATATTAAACAAGGATTTAAAAAATATTTTGAAAAAATTCTAAATAAAGCCTTCATTACTATTGATGGTGTACCAATTATTCTTAATCATGAACCATTACTTTGTTTTGCAGGCCAAGATAAAAATAAACGTTGGCAATTATTTGGACATGTTCATACAACTAAGTATTTAAAAAAGAGTTGTGATTTTTCACGTCTTGAATTACTTTGCACTCCAACAATGTATGACATCGGTGCTGATTTTAATAATTATAAACCAATTGGCTTTAAAGAATTAAAACAAATAATCAATGCACAAGTTGAACATAAAATGAACTTTATTGAATATCATAAATTCATGAGTTCAAATTCTGTTAAAAAAGCATTAATTCAACTTAAAATTAAACTTAAACGTTATATCATAAACAAGTTTATTCTAAAAATTGCATAGAAGGCAGTTTATTTGACGCCTGTTGCAGTCAAAATGTTTTTTAATATAAACTATTAACTTAACTATAAAAGTGTCTTAAAATGAAAAATAAACAGCTTATTCGTGATTGGGAAATTATATGTAATTCGTACCTTACTGAATTTATAAGAAAACATCATTTAGATTATGAAGTTGACCCTTGGGTTAACAATAATATAGGAGGTATTGCACTTATTGGAGATATGTATGTCAGTCTTGATGTAATTCGTTATGATATAGATAATGATATTGAACAGTCAATGTTTGAAAAGTGGTATTGGAAGTCTTTAGATGTATATCAAATTACAGGAGAGAATTATTTATCTTATGAAGCATTTTGTAAAGGTGCACCAGATAGATGGACACCAGAAAATCTCAATAAAATTAAACAATTAAAAGAAGATGTTGAAAATGCAAAACAAATTCTAGAAAAAGAAATTTTAGACATAAAAAAAGAGCAAGATTAATCTTCTTGCTCTTCTTCATTTTCTTCATCTACAGTTTCATCTGCAAATAATTCATTAGGATTTATTTCTATATCTTTTTGAGATTCTGTATCTTTTTCTAGTTCTTTCTTCATTTGCTCAATAAATTTCTTAGAACCTCTTGTTGCATCTATTGATATTTCAGTATTCTGTTGTGTAGTAGTCTCTTGATTGTCAAAATTTAATTCAAGTTGGACATTTTTTAATAATGAATTAATATTTTTAACTGTTTCGTCCATTTGTTTTTGAATTGACAGAAGAGAAGATTGAATACTAGTAAGCGATTTATATAGTGACGCATTATTAGTATTCAGACCGATTGAGCGAAGACAAAGGTCATGTGCAATTTCATCTGATTTACGCATTTTGATAAGTACACGAAGAGATTCAAGTTCAACTTCAAGTCTTTCTCTAAGTCTTGGATTGCGTGACATAAAATCTTCATCAAAAAATACCTCACGTAAATTTTTACACATTGCAAATGCTGCAATTTTTGCTACATCTTCAATTTCAGTTATGTTAATATCTTCGACAATTCCTTCTGGGTCTACTATAATATCATCAAAATCTAAATCTTTTTGTTTCATTTTTTATTTGTTTTCTTTTTTACTTGTTTTGCTTTTATTTCAACAGGTTTTTTTATTTCTGTATTTTTTATTTCTGTAGATAAATCTGAATTTGTATCTTTAGCATCTTCTGTATCAATTTCAATTACAAGAACATCTTGAATATATTTTGAAATATCTTCTTTAATTTTATCTTTTATAACCTGTAAATCAATCTTATTAATATAATAATCAGCAATTTTATCTAAGTCTACTCCCAACATTTCAAGCATTTCTAATTGCTTATTAGGGAATTTATTCCATTTAATGCCACAAGTAATAATTGGCTCTTGACTACGAGAAAGAATTCTACGAATAAGCATAGTGTCCTCGTCTTCTTGTAGTGTTTGTTTTACTGAATTTATATTAAATTGGTCTCTTGTAATTGCTTTTTCTTTATTATTTTGACCAGAAATAAGTGCCATGTCATCTTCAAGAATACCAAACTCAGAGTTATTAAAATCTGAATTTACTGAACTTACTGGATTTAAAATTTGATTAGCAAGTTCTGGTGGGAGTGTGTTAGTTTGTTGTTGTGCTATGTTTGGTTGTTTAGGTATTGGTTTATCAGATTGAACATATTTTGAGATAATATCATAGTTCAATCTACGACCATCAGTGGTAATAACATAGAGATTATTGTCTTCAAAGTAAGTATCTCTAACAGTGAAAGAATCACCTGTAGAAGGATTATACCAATGTCCACTAAGTATTGGACCTTCTCCAAATATCATATCCATTGTATTATTATAGGTTTATTTAAAGGTTTTTTCAAAATTATTTACTAAATCAGGATATTTCACACATGCATATACAATAGAACTAACTCTATTTATATCATCTTGTGTAAAATAAAGGATTTTTATTTTTTTACAGTTGTATATAATACGAACAAATTCATCAAGGTCGCGACGTTCAAATTCTTCTCGCTCATTAAATCCATAAGTACGTTTTTCTTCATCATATCGTTGTTTACGTATGCCTTTACTATCATCTAACCAAAATAAACAAATATCATCATTAAAATAATGTTGTGGAATAGCAGTAAATTGGTCAGGTGAAAGAATTAAAACTTGATTATTATCATACTCATATAATGATAGACCTTCGAATGCATTTCGTGAGTACTCATCAAATTCTTTCATAAATAGGTATGCTTTATTTTCAAATATTTCTACCATTTCTTTATCTTCAAAGAAATCATATCTAATGTCATCTGTTTTTACATTTGAAAATAATTTTCCACACGTAATATTTTGTTTACTAAGTATATCAAACAATTCTTGTTTACCAGAACCGTGCATACCTACAATAAAATACTTCATTTATTAATTCTTTTATCTTTTAAAGAAAAATAAATGAAGCATTTAAGATTTTATAAATTTTTTACCAAAAAATTAGTTTTTAATGAAATCTTCATCAAAACCAGATAAATTTAATTTTTCAAGAATTTTATTTAATAATTCAGATAATTCTTTTTCTTTTTGTTCTTGTTCTGTTAAAGGTTTTTCTTGTTTAGCAAATACAATTTTTTCTTTTTCTTGTTTTTTGTATAAGAACATTGAAGAAATAGATTTTATTTGATTTTTTTCTTCATCACTTAAACGATACATAAAAGTTATATCATAAAAACCTTTTTGTGGAAGAATACGAAAATCGTATCTACCAAACAGTGGTTGAAGAATTGTTGGAAAATCATATTCAGATTTATCAACAAGATTTTCATTTTTAAGTGATGTGTTAGATGTACGATATGTAAGTGGAGTAATCTCTGAATTATCAGTCATACATTTGAATTTCCACATAAAATCTTTTGGTCTTCTAAGACATCTTAA
>JAEIGA010005906.1_pt1 | contig 18620 bp, 16 predicted proteins | sample 9270691 | NCBI WGS metagenome assembly JAEIGA01 (sample SAMN17057246, study PRJNA624740) | gut metagenome | biome: biome; isolation source: fecal sample | host: Bos grunniens | place: China: Xizang | collected 2019
GATGTTTTATTTGAATCTGTGGCAAAAGTGTATAAAAATAATGCACTTGGTGTAATTATGACAGGAATGGGCCGTGATGGTGCTGCTCAACTTGCACAAATGCGCAAAGAAGGTGCTTGGACAATCGGACAAGATGAACAGTCTTCTGTTGTGTATGGAATGCCTAAAGTTGCATGGGAACAAGGTGGTGTTCAAAAGCAAGTTCCGTTGTTGCAAATTGCAGATGAAATAAGTTCTCTTGCAAGAGAAAATCTGTAATTAATTAGTAGGTCTTTTTAATTCCTTTAACTTTTGTTCACATTCTAATCTGCCAGAATTATTTCCTAGTTCAGCATAGGTGTCTTTTAGATTGTAAAGAGAATCGTAATTATAAGGATTAATTGATAATGACATTTCAAAGCAAGTAGCTGCAAAGTTATAGTCTTGTTTTTTAAAGGCTATAACTCCGATTGTATTCCACATGTTGTAATTATTTGTATTTTTTTGAAGTTCATCGTAGCAGTAGTTACTTGCGTTATCATAATCTTCTAATTCCAAGCAAACAATTGCAAGCATTTCCACAACGGATGAATCTTTTTTATAGAGTTGAAAAGATTTTTCTAATGCTGATTTTGCTTTTTTTAATTGCCCTGAATCTCTGTATGTTATTCCCAAATTGTACCAAAAAAGATAATTTTTTTGATTTAATGTAATTGCTCTTTTAAAACAACTTATAGCTTCGAGAAACATTCCTTTTTTTGAAAGTAGAATTCCGTTATTGTTTAATTCTTCTGGATTTTCTTTCATATATTATTCTGGAATCATTGATGTAAATAAATCAATAATTAATTTTGCCGCAGGAGCAGAATCTTTTGTTCCAAAGAAATTTGCCAATGCTGAAACATTTTCTTCTATAATTTTGCAACCTTGTTCCTTTGCTTTTGAGATACAAGTTCCTTTGTTTAAGATTGAAATACATTCTTCAACGGCGCTACTATTAATTCCTTCGGAAGCAGCTTTTTTCATGCAGTTTGCAATTTGTTCTTTGTCTGAAGGATTTTCTTGTAGATGTAATAACACAGGAAGACTTTTTTTGCCTTCAACAATATCGTCTCCGCGTTTTTTTCCAGGATTGCCTTTTGTAAGATTAATAACATCGTCAAGGATTTGAAAGCCTTCTCCAAGGGAAGCTGCGATAGTTCCTGCTTGTAAAGCTTCTTCTTCTGAACAACCAGCAGCTAAAAAACCAATTTGTGTTGCAAGGCTAGCTAAAGTTCCTGTTTTGCTTTTTACCATTGCAGTGTATTCTTGTGGAGTTGGAATAAGTTCAGGATTTCTGTGCCAATAAATATCCATTGCTTGACCTAAATGAAGGCGTCGTAATTCCTGTGTATAAAGTCTGTAGAAACGGTTTTTAAATTCTTCGCTAGTGTTTAATTGATTTATACAAACTGGAGCTTCAAAATAAAGCCAGGACGCCGCATTTAAAGCTGTATCAAGTCCGTATGTAATATGTGCAGCTGGTTTTCCGCGTCTTGTGTCTGCACCGTCTTCAATATCGTCGTGAATTAAACTTGCTGTATGAACAAATTCAACTAAAGTTGTAAGACTATAAACATCTTCTTCTTGTAGTCCGTCTTTTTTTCCTGATTGGCAAGCAAGTTCGTAGCATAAAACTAACAAAAGCGGGCGCCATCTTTTTCCTCCCAAATCCATAAGATTTCTGCAAGGTGTAAGTAAGTTTGCAAGATGGTCATTATTTACGCATTCAGGAATATTTCCAAAAGATAATTTATTCCATTGTGAATTTGATTGAGTTGGAATAATTTGCTGTAATGACTTTTCTATTTTTTCTAAGTAGGAGGTAAAAATTTTATTCATAAGAAAAATATACACGAATATGAAAATAAAATCTTTACTTTTTTTTTATTTTTCCGAAAATCATAGTACTATGCCGTCAAACAGTTATGAAAAACCAGATTTTTGGTCAAGAAAAGCTTTTTCAGAAGGATATCCTGCTCGTTCAGTTTACAAATTAAAAGAAATTGATGAAAAATTTGGAATGTTAAAGAAAAATTGTAAAGCTCTTGATTTGGGTGCAGCTCCAGGTAGTTGGACTGTATTTTTGCTTCGTAATTTAGGGGATGGAGGAAAAGTCGTTTCTTGTGATTTAAATCCTTTAGCAAAGTCAGTTCGTGATGAAAAATTAACTTTCATTCAGGGAGACTTAAACGACGCAACAATAAGAGGAAAAATAAAAGAACTTGGGCCTTATGACCTTGTTGTTTGTGATGCAGCTCCATTAACAACTGGAAACAGAACTGTTGATACTGCTCGCTCTGAACAACTTGTAGAAATGGCTATTTGGTATGCCCAAGCAATGTTAAAAGTTGGTGGAAATTTTGCTGTAAAAATTTTCCAAAATGGAGACCAGCAAAAATTATTAAGACAAATGAGAGAAATATTTACAACTGCAAAAGGATTTAAGCCAGAAGCTTGTAGGCAAGAATCTTTTGAAACTTATCTTATTGGCATTTCAAAAAAATAATTGTACAATGCTAGGAGCCTTATGTGATTGGGTTTGATAATTATAAAAGAACAAATTTTATTATGAAGATATTAGATTTATATTATACGATTTTTAATACACGCACAAAAAGAATTATTTTTAATTCTTGTTCTGCTTTTGTTGTGGGAATAGGAATTGCTAGTGCGGGACTTTTTATTACACGAAATTTACATATTCAAAATGGTGTGGGAGGATTAGAAACTTCCGCTGTTCCTGAATTTAACGAAGCTGATTTTGAAGAAACTGTGATTGCCGAAACTGAACTTTCAGAAAATCTTGCAGAAGCAGTTATTGATGATATTGAAAATTTAGAAGTAGTTCCAACTGGGGAAGATAGTCTTGATATGGCTGCTGCTGTTTTGGAACAAGATATGGGTTCCGAAGCTTCTTTGGAATTGTATTATCAGACTTATCGTGTAAAACCTGGTGATATGATTGGGTTTATTGCACAGGAATTTAATGTTACATCAGATACTATTGTTAGTGTAAATTCTATTAAAGCTGCTCGCAATATTTTGCCAGGACAATTTTTAAAGATTCCTTCAATGCCTGGAATTTTATACACAGTGCGTACAGGTTCAGAAACTATTGAAACAATTGCAGATAAATATGAAGTAAGTGCAGAAAAATGTGCAAGAGTTAATTCAATAGACAGAAATGCCAAACTTGTTGCAGGAAAGACTTTGTTTGTTCCTGATGCACAACTTGATTGGGTTACACGCCAAGAAATTAATGGTGATTTATTTATTAAGCCTTTGCGTAGTCGTTACTGGCTTTCTTCATATTTTGGATGGAGAAGTTCTCCTTTTACAAACAAGCGTTCTTATCACAGTGGTGTAGATATGGCAGCTCCTTCTGGAACTAGTGTTTATGCAGCTTTGGCAGGAAAAGTAACAACAGTAAGTTACAACAGCGTTTATGGAAATTACATTATTGTAACTCACCATTCTGGATATAAAACTTTGTATGCTCACTTAAGCGCAACTCTTGTAAGTGTAGGAAAATATGTTGATACAAATACAAGAATTGGAAAAGTTGGAAATACAGGTATGAGTACAGGACCACATTTGCATTTTACAGTATTCAAACAAGGAAAAGCTGTAAATCCTATGGCCTTGTGGAAATAACCTATCTAATAAAAGAAATATTCTTTATAAAAAAATCTATATTGCTTATTACAAAGGCACAACAATATGTGATAATTGCAGTTCCACTTATTAATGTATAAATAAATGTTAATGTGGAACTGTTGAACTTTGAAGCAAAAATTACAGAAGCGCATAACAAAAGAATTGTAATTATTCCGCTGATAATCCAATTTGTCATGGAAATTGGATTTTTTGTAATTTTGTTGTAACTTTCTGGAGAAATTTTTTGCATTATTTGTTCAATAGAATTGTCAGTAATAGGAACTGCTATTGAAATAGGTTCTTTGATTGATTCTTCTGCTAAAGACATCATTCTGATTTTGTTTTTACAACTTTTACATGAAAGAATGTGCAAGGTAATAGCAAGTGGAAGTCGTTGATTTTTATCAAGTTGTAAATATTTTTCAATAATCTTGTTACATTTTTTATTTTTCATAATATTCCTCTAATTTTTGTTTTAGTATTTTCTTTGCTCTAAAAATATGAGATTTTATTGTATTAATAGGAAATCCTGTGATTTCACTAATATTTTGATAGGGTATATCATAGGAAAAAAACATATCTATGCAGATAGAATATTTTTCTGGTAAATCTTGAATTGCTTCTCTAATTGCGATTTGAGTAATATTGCGAATTTGACTTTCTTCTGGAGAAAAGTCTTTTGCAGGGATTTCAAAATTTTCTATGATTGGCAAATATTCTTTTCGTCTGTTTACAGAGTTAATTGCTGTTGTGTAAGCAATTTTCATTAACCATGTAGAAAAGAGAGAATTACCTTTAAATGATTTTAAATTAATAAAAACTTTTATAAAAACATCTTGAACAAAATCTTCTGCATCTGCTTCATTGTGAAAAAAGCTTTTACCAAATACAAGAACTCTTTGTTTGTAATAAGTCATTAACTTTGCAAAAGAATCATTGTTTCCTTTTAGCGTAGACTTAATCAAAAAAAGGTCTCGTTTTTTTACTTCGTTGCTATCCATTAAAGATTGTTCTAGTTGTTAGATATATTATCGTTTTCGTTGTTTTGGTTTGGATAAACTTTGTAGAAAATTAAAAGTGCAATTCCTGTTACTGCGGGAATAAGACCACCTAACATTGCGTAACTAATTCCTTCTACAAGAATAAAAACAAGAGTTAGAATTAATCCGATTCCTGTTAATATTAATCCAGCTAAAAGCGAAAACGCTTTTAAATTAAATTTTCTTTCTACAAATGTTCCTGTTTTTATTTGGAGTTTTATTTCATGGTGTTTCCACAAAATGTAAAAGAATAAAATTACAGCACCAAATCCAATTCCAATAATAGGAACAAGGGAAATAAGCACCTGTGCGGCAGTTGATAAAGTTACTTCAGTCATAAAAACCTCTTATTTATTTATTCACTTTTGTTGCATAAAGGAGAAATATTTTGTGAATTTATATATGAATTTAGACAAAATTAAAAAACAAAAGTTGCATTATTTTAGAAAAATGTATTCTGAAAAATAAATATTTTCAATTTGCCCCAAAATCAAATGTTGATTAATTTGAGCAGTTATTTCTGTTTTGATTTCTGTTTCGCTTAGGGATTGAAGTTCTTCTTCTGTATAAAGTGAAAAATATTGAACGATGATTGATTTTATGATGGAACTTTTTTTTGATAATTCTTCAAAAAATTGTTCATCGCCTTTTTGGTAAGAAAACCAAGGTGAAACTACAAGTGGAACTTTTTTTCCTTTTGAATCTGGATGTGTGGAAATACGAATTCTTCCAAGGCCTGTAAAGGATTCTAATATATTTGCATTGTCTATTTGTTCAAGTTGGTTTGGCTGTAAATCTTTTGTAAATAAGGAATTATTGCGATTTTGATTTTTTTGAGTAAATGCAAAAATTGTAGTAATAAGAATTATGGTTGCTAAATAAATTAAAATTCCAAGAAGAATTTTGTTCAATTTTGTATTCATATTTTTTACTTTATCAAATATGGTTCTGCAAGGGCAAGGGCTTTTCCAGAAACTTGAGCAACGATTTTAATTTCGTTTTCTAGCCAATCTTCTTGCAAAATAATTCCGTTTTTTCTGATTTGGCTTAACAAATTATGTTGTGAAATAGGAATTAAAAATGATTTTTTTTGACCAAGTAGTTTTTCCAAAATTGCTTGATTTAATTCTTCAAAACCTTGTTTAGTTTTTGCGCTGATACAAATTGCATCAGGAAAAATAACTTTTAAATTGCTTAATTGAATATCATCTTCTGCAAGTTTGTCTATTTTGTTCAGAATAATTATTCGTTGATTATCTTCGGCGTTAATTTCTTTTAAAACTTCACAAACTGTTTTGTAATGAAATTCTATGTTTGAATCAGAAGCATCAAGAACTATTAATTGCAAATCTGCTTGTTGTGCTTCTGCCAAAGTTGATTTAAATGCGTCAATTAAACTGTGAGGTAAATTGCTAATGAAACCTACTGTATCTGTTAATAATATGCTTGTTCCGTCTTTTAAATTTAATTTACGAGTTAAAGGGTCTAGTGTTGCAAATAATTTATTTTCTACAAAGGAATCAGCGCCTGTTAATGAATTTAGTAAACTAGATTTTCCTGCGTTTGTGTAACCGATTAATGCACATTCAGGAACGGGAAGGGATTCTCGTTTTTTGCGTTGTGTTTCTCGTGTTTTTATTACTTCTTCTAGTTCCTTTTTTGTTTGGTGAATTTTTTGTCTTACACGGCGCTGGTCAAGTTCCAATTGTGTTTCGCCAGCTCCTTTTGAACCGTAACTTCCACCACGCTGACGAGCCATATCTCCGTAGGTGTGTGCTAATCTTGGAAGTGAATATGTTAATTTTGCTAATTCAACTTGTAATACAGCTTCTTTTGTTTGTGCTCTTTGTGCAAAAATTCTGATGATTACTTCTTGCCTGTCAAAGCATGGGATTTTTGATAATTTTTCCCAGTTGCGCTGTTTTGTTGGCTCAATGTTAAAATCAAATATAATACAATCTGCTTCGGCTTCGTGGGCCATATCAGAAATTTCTTGGGCTTTGCCTTTTCCCATTCCGTAGGCAGGTTGAACTTCAAGTCGTGAAAGTGTATAGGCTTTTACAGTTTCCATTCCTAATGTATCAGTTAGTCCTTGCAATTCAGAAAGATTATTTCCTGGTTCACCAACGAGCATACATTTTACTTTTGTATTTTTTTCTTCTTCAAGTTCAATCATTTTAATCCTCAAGCAGAACTGTTTTTTACAATATAAAATACCATTTGTTAAATGTCAAAATGTCGTAAGTTTTAAAGATTTTTATATTTTTTTTTTAGAATTTCTGCCGATAATCTAAAAGCGTAGTTGTCGTATTTTAACAAATATTACAGGAGAATCTGTGACTTCTGGTCAAAAAACGGCCTTTAGTCTGTTGATTACTGTTTCACTTTTTGCAGCTTTAGTTGTTGCTTCATTTTTAGGTTTGTTTTCTTTTATAGATAAAAAGATTTATGAACCAACTAAAACAACGCAGCTAAAAAATGAATTGAATCAAATTTCAACAGCTGGCGATGAATACATTTTGAATTTTCTCTCTGAATTTGGCTTTGAAAAAGGGTATATGTCTTTTTCAGAGATTTCATTGTATTTAAATAGAAACAGAAGTGATGGAACTGCAAAAACACTTTCAGATATTAATGGCAATTTGTTTTTTAATAATCCTGGATTAAAGGGAATTAGAATTGTTGATGTAAACGGAAAGTCAATTCATTTTAGTACTTTTGAAAAAGATTTGCTAAAAAAAGATTCAAGCAAAAATCTTGTTGCATACAAAAATTACGATGAATTAATAACTTCAAATGGAAACAAAGAATTGCCTTATGAAGTTGTTAAAGCAAATGATTTTAAAAATAAAAACGAAAATGAATATTCTTTAATTTTTGATTCAGAAAATAACAGATTAGTTTTTTCATATCCTCTTTATTATGAAGATTATCCTTTGATAAAAGCTTCTGTTTTATTTTATGTAGACGGTTCAGATTTTGTTCGTGATATTTCAAAAAAGAAGTTAATTTCCATAAATGAAAATGTTTTATTGCTTTCTGCAAAAGAAGGAAAAGCTGGTGGATTTGCGTTGGGAATTCCGAATGTAAATCAGAATGTTTTTGTTTCGGAAATATTAAACCGTTGGAATGAAACTACAGATTTTACAAAAATTTTTAATGCTGTAACAGAAACAAATGAAAAGTCATACATAATGATTTCTTTGGAAGGAAATTTTGTAAAAGTTGTTGGCTTGTATGAAGATGATATTTTTGAAATTTCTAATTTAGTAAAAATTACATTGCTAGTTTGTTCCTTTATTACGATTTTCTTGCTTGTTTTTATTTTGTTCAATTGTAAGCAAGATGAATTGTTGAATATTAAAAAATATGTAAAGCGTTTTCAGATGGAAATGCTTAGTGAATATTTTGAAAGTGAAGAATTACGCAAAGCAAAAACTCCGTTGGAACATTTTTCTGATAATAAAGATGTTGTTTTTGGTAAAATAAAAAAAGGCTTAGGTTCTCAAGCGGTAAAATATCAAACAGAATTAGATTCTTTGCTTGATAAAAGTTGGCAAGAAATTATTGCTGTTTTATCAAATGTAAAAACTTCTTCTGAAAAACATATCACAAGTACAAAAGCTGTTGTTGACGGAAATGAAATTAAAAAGATTTTGGAAGAATTCTTTGCCAAAGGAACTATAAATGTTCAAGCGGTAAATCATGTTGAAGTAAAAAAATCTCAAGTTCCAATTCCAGAAGTTGAAGAAGTAGAAGAGTTAGAAGAAATTCCAGAAGCTGAAGCAGTAGAAGAGTTGGAAGAAATTCCAGAAGTTGAAGCAGTAGAAGAACTAGAAGAAATTCCAGAAGTTGAAGCAGTAGAAGAGTTGGAAGAAATTCCAGAAGCTGAAGCAGTAGAAGATATAGAAGAAGAAATTGATATTGACTCATTTGGCGTTGATGAAAGCGTTATGCAAGAGGTAAAAATTGATTTTGTAGAACCTCTTGAAGTGTGTATTGAGGATGAAGTTAATGAAGAATACGGAGATACTTCTATAGTTGAGAATTTTATTGTAGAATTACCTTCATTATTTTCTTTAAGAAATGCAGAAGAACTTCCGACAATAATTGAACATGAAAATCAAAATGACGATTTTTCAATTCCTTCTGTTGATTCAATTGTTTGTGAAGAAATAGAAGCGGAAACAAAAATACAACAAAATGAAGATATAAATATGCCGAGTGAAATTACATCAAGTGAAGAAATTTCTTCATTAAAAAATATTAATCAATCTTTTTCATTAACATCTTTTGCCTCTTGTGATAATGTGTCAGAAATTTATCCTGATGCCATTGTAGAAGGTGAAGATGGAGTCTTTTCTATTTCTAATAGGCTTGGGCCAAGCAATTTTGCAATTGACGAAGCGTTTAAGCAACTTGTAGATTCTGTAATAAAATAATATACTCTTCCCTATGGAAATTATTTTAGATAATCTTGTAAAAACATATAAGGGTGTAAACGATTCTTGTGATGTTACTGCTGTAAAAGGCGTTAGTTTACATATTCCTTCTAATAAAATTTTTGGTATTATCGGAAAAAGTGGTGCTGGAAAATCTTCCTTAGTAAGATTAATTAGTTTGTTAGAAAATCCTGATTCTGGTAGTGTATTCTATGACAACAAAAAAGTTGATAATCTTGTTGGAAAAGATTTGTTGTTACAGCGTCGCAAATTGGGAATGATTTTTCAGAACTTTAATTTGTTTTCTTCAAGAACAGCTGGACAAAATATTGCTTATCCAATGGAAATATGTGGTTTTTCCAAAAAGCAAATAGATGTTCGTGTTGATGAAATGTTGGAACTTGTTGGCTTGGGCGATAAAAAAAATGCACCAGTTAGCACTCTTTCTGGTGGGCAAAAACAGCGAATTGCTATTGCTCGTGCTTTATCAACAAAACCTGATGTTCTTTTTTGTGATGAAGCAACAAGTGCTTTGGATCCACAGACAACAAAATCAATTTTAAGTTTAATTCGCAAAATCCAAGAACAAATGAATTTAACTGTTGTAATGATAACTCACCAAATGGAAGTTGTTCGAGATGCTTGTAATTTAGTAGCAGTTTTGAATGATGGTGAAGTTGTGGAACAAGGTTCTGTTGATGATATTTTTATTCATCCAAAAAGCGAAGTAACAAAAGAGTTTCTTGCAAATATTTCACAAAATCAAAAAGCCGATAATCAATTTGTTCGTTGGTCTAAAAATGGTGGAAAATACATTCTTCGTTTTACGGGGCATTTAACTGGTGAACCAATTTTAAGTCAAATGGCAAAAAAGTTTGATGTTGAATTTAATATCAGAGCTGGTGGAATTCAAGCTCTTCCTGAAAATAAAGTTGGAACATTGGTAACTGATATTTTAGGAACAAATGAAGAAATTCAAAAAGCTATTTCATATTTGAATGAACAAGGCGTAATTGTTGAACTTGATTCGGGAGTGTAAAGTCGTATGTCTGGAATTTATAAAATATTAGAATTAGTTTTGCCCGCAACAGGACAAACTTGCTTGATGGTTTTGTTATCAACAGTTTTTAGTTTGATTTTAGGTTTTCCTTTGGGTGTTTTGTTGTGCGTAAGTGACCCTGTGTCTGGAATAAAACCTCGTAAGGTATTGTTTCAGATTTTAACTCGTATTGTAAATGCGTTGCGTTCGTTTCCTTTTATCATTTTAATGATTTTGTTGTTTCCACTTTCTAGATTGATTGTAGGAAAAACTATCGGAACTGCTGCAACTGTTGTTCCTTTGTCTGTGGCTGCAGCTCCTTTTGTAGCTAGAATTATTGAAACTTCATTAAAAGAAGTTGATTTTGGTGTTATTCAAGCTGCAAAATCAATGGGTTCTACAACAATGCAAATAATATTAAAAGTTTTAATTCCAGAAGCATTACCTTCTTTGGTAGATGGAATAACATTAACTATAATCAATTTGATTGGATATTCAGCTATGGCTGGTGCAATTGGTGGTGGTGGATTAGGGGATTTGGCAATTCGTTATGGTTATCAAAGATTCCGTCCTGAAATTATGGCCATTGCTGTAATTGTTATTCTTATTATGGTTGAATTAATTCAGTTTGTTGGCTCAAAAATTTCAGGAAGAATTGCTTCTAAACGATAATTATTGTTCTTGCTTTGTGTTTGCTTGAATCAAAGTTGTAAACAAATATATCTTTTTATATAGTGATACACTAAATTCTCGTAATGGTGTGTCACTATAGTGTTCTAGTTCACGCCAGTTAGAAACGATTTCTGGTTTTTGCTTTCCTTCATCTTCAATAAGATTTTTTATTGATTTTCCTATTGTAACAATATTTCTAAGACTATCTAAAATGTAATCATTTGCAGTTTCGTTTACATCGCCTACAATTCTTGTGATGATATTTCTTGCACCATTATCTCTATCTGCTTTTATCATCAGATTTTTGATTTTCATTCCGATTGGTTTGTCTTCTGCAATTTCTTCATCGAATTTTGTTATTTGATCAGCAACTGCTAAAAGTGAATGATACGCATTAGAAAAAGGTGAGCATAATGTAGGTGAATCCCATTTTCCACGGACAATAACTAAATCGTAATAATTGCGTAAGTCTTTTTTTACAATTTCAATAAGGAATGCTTTTAAATATCCTAAGGCATTGCAGTAATTAAAGTAAGGTAAAGATTTAGCTTTTAAGGCTTGGGATTTTGATTCAGTATAATATTTTAATTGAACAACAGGTGTGTTTCCAAATAATTGTTCCAAGATGCTTGATGTTTTTGATTGAAGTTCTTGGGACTGTAATTTTTGTATAATGTTGTAAGAATCGTTTCTAAGTGAATCCAAATATGGTTCTACAATGTTAAATGTTTGTAGTTGAATATTTGGTGTGAAGAATGGATCTTCTGAAGCAAGTTGAATTATCATTTCAAATGCTTCTGATTGCTTTATTGCTTGCAATTTTGCAATAATTTTTTTCCAAAGGTTTAAAGTAACAGGTTCAACACCTTTGAAGTTGCGTAATAAATTTATTAAAGCTGTCCAATCTGTATTAAATGGAATTGTCCATGCTACAGAGATAAAATCTTTTAAGTCATCAGAAATATATTCAGCATTAATTTTTTCAAAGCGAGGAGTTATTGCAAAATTGCGTTCTTGCATACCTTTATCAAATTTTTTGAGTAAAAAATAAAAGTCGTAAGTACAAAAATCTCTAAACGCAATAAGCTGTTTATATAACAAATCTACTGTTGAAATTTTGTCAGCTGTAAAATTATCATTAAATTGAGATATTTTTGCATCAACTTGTTCCTTTAGTCTATCCAAAGGAATTTCTTTGCTTAATTTAATTATGTGGTCTTCTGAAATAGATTCTTCAATCTGTTTTTGTTCTTCTGTTAGTGCAGATGAAATTACTATTTTTTTTAGAATGTTTGGGTTGTTGATTGATTCAAACATTACTTGTGCAGGAGAAATTGCCTTGTACAAATCGAAGAATAATTTTGCCAAAAGTGGAGTAGCTTCGTTTCCTGTGTGTTTGTAATATTTGTTAAATTTTGATTTTGATAATCTTTTATTAATGGCTTTTAGTTTTTTCTTTTTTTCTGCATTTGGATCATTGGAACCAAATAATGAAGAAAATAAATTTTGAAAGAAATTGCCGGCTGATGTTTTTTCATTTTTCATAATGTTAACTATGTTATAAAAAATACAGTATGTCAAGTTTCTTCTTTATATAGAACAAAACTATATATTCTTGTATATTGTAAATGAATTTTTTGTTATATAAATAGCAAGGAATTTTATTTTTATTCAGAAAATTTACGGAGATATTAAATGAAAAAAGTAAATTTAGTTTTAATGGGATTATTATTAAATGTTTTTGCTTTTGCATACAATCCACCTGTTGGAAGTCAAGCAATGTTTAATTTATCAAGTCCTACACAGTTATCTTATGCAGCTTCTGCTGCTGGAAGTGGGATTTTTAATGTAGGCCCAGATTCCATAGTTTTTAATCCAGCTCTTACTGCTATGGAACAGCGAATTCAGCTTGATACAGATTATAGTGCAATTTTTTCTACAAAATATTCATCTTTTAATTCTGCTTTCCAAACTGGAATTTTAATTCCTTATAAATGGCTTGTTTTAAGTGGATATTTAAACGGAACTTTTTCATCAGCACCAGAAATGGAATTAGGTAATTCAATGAATTTAAAAATTGGAATTGCAAAGGAAGTTTCAGAAAAAATTAGCGTTGGAATGAATCTTGCAACTGGTATTTTCTGGGAAGACAAAGTTGATTGGGCTTTAGGTGTTGATTTAGGTGTTTTGTACAGAAGGGAACGATTGGGTTTTGCAAAAGATTTTAGATTTGGTGTAGCTTTATTAAACTTAGGAAAATATTACACCACAAATCTTCCTGGTTTGGATGAAAATTATGATAGTGATTATTTTCCTTCCATTGCAACTTTAAAATTAGGCGTAGGAACAGTTTTGCTTGAAACTAAAAACTTTAATATTGGAGCTTCTTTTGATATAACAAGTCCTACTTTTCAAAATGCAATTTTTGATACAGGCCTTCAGTTTGGTGTAAAAGATACTGTTTTCTTGTCAATTGCTGAATCAATTGATATTAGAGAAGTTGTAAATGGTCATTACAATTTTATGCCTGCAATTGGTGTTACTGTTAAATTTATGTTCAATTCAAAAAATAATGAATATCTAAAAGCTCACGATTGGGATCAAAGTGAAATGATTACATCTGCAGCTTGGCAACAAAAATATGAATCACTTCAAGTTGTTTCTGGTGGTTTAAAATTAAAATTAGGCTTAAAAGATACAACTCCTCCTGTTATCAAACTATGGGATGAGGAATAAAAAATACAAGATTTATGGAGGAGGGATAAAAACTTTCACTAAAATAGCGTAAAAGTTTTTATCTTAAAGTTTGCGTTGCAAACTTTCTTATTTAGGGTTTAATACAAACCCTAAAAACGGCCGAGTCAAGGCCTTGAGCAAAGCGTGCCTTGACCGGACGTATTAATTGCTGTTTTTCATTACATTATAAAACAGCGAAAAAAAATCAAATCGGAAATTGATATTTCCTCATTGATTTTTTATGGAGGAAAAAATGAAAGATTTTAGAAAGATTATTTTATCACTTCTTTTGCTTACATTAAGTTCATCATTGTTTGCACAAAAAAAAGAAGTTTATATTTCACCAAATAATGATGGAATTCAAGATGAATTTGTTCTGCCTATTAAAATTTCAGATAAAAGATTAATTACTGCATGGCAATTAGTTATTACTGATGAAAATGATAATGTTATCAGAACAATCGGAAATAAAGTTGCTTTACCAAGTGCTGTTACATTCAAATCATTTTTTAAGCAATTAGTAACTCCTAAAGTTGGCGTTGAAATTCCAGAAACTGTTACTTGGAATGGAACAATGGATAATGGTGAAACAGCTCCTGATGGAAATTACTATTACTACTTTACAGCAACAGATGAAAACGATAACACAGGAAAAACTTCAAAACGACTTGTTGTTGTTGATACAAAATCTCCAGAAATTGATTTAACTCAGCCAACTGATAAAATCTTTGGAGAAGGTGTAAAATCAGATTTTAGAATTAAACAGTCTGGTTCAAAAGAAGATAAATGGATTGGTAATTTTAAGAATTCTGTAGGGGAAGTTGTAAAAACATTTACATGGGAAAATGATGTTCCTGATAACTTTAATTGGAACGGAACAGACGATAAAGGACAAATTGTTCCTGATGGCGTATATTCTTATGAAATTTCTGCAACAGATAGAGCTGGAAATACAAACTCACAAACTTCAATTACAAATATTATTTATTCTGCAGAAAAACCTGCAACAAATATTTTAATTAATGGAAGTCGTTATTTTTCTCCAGAAACAGACAGTAAACTTTCAACAATTAAGTTTGAAGTTCAGATTCCTGTTCCTGCTGCAAGTAGTGGAAATAAACTTTCAGAATGGAAAGTTTCAATCGTAGGTTCTGACGGAAAAATCTATCGCACTTACAAAGGTGATGACAAAAATCTTCCTCCTTCAGAAATAATTTTTGATGGAAAAGATGATAATAAAACACGCCTTCCAGAAGGAAAATATCAAGCAACAGTTTCTGCAAAATATTTGAACGGTTATGTGCCTGCAATTATTAGATCTCCTGCATTTATTCTTGATGTAACAAAACCTTCTGCACAAATTGCTGTTTCTGATAAAGTATTCGGCGCAGGAACAAAAGATAAAGTTTCAATTTCAATGTTGATTACTCCAAAAGTTTATGCAACAGTTCCTTCTTGGACTGGAAAAATCATAAATACAAAAGATTCTTCAGTTGTAAAAGAATATAACTTTGGTGAATTCCCACCTGAATCAATATCCTGGAATGGATTTGCTTCATCAGGAAGCCTTGCTCAAGACGGAAAATATAAATTCCAATTGTCAGGAACTGACTTAGCAGGAAACACAGGTGTAATTGTTTCAGAAGATGATTTTGAATTAAATACAAAAACTGCAACAGTTTTATTGTCTGCAAGTGATATAGCTTTTTCTCCAAATGGAAACAAAGTAAAAGATACAATTTCCTTTAAACCAGTATTAAAAGATGTTGATGCAATTGCAAGTTATGAATTTAAAGTTCTGGATTCAAAAGGAACTGCTGTAAAAACAATTTCTGATACAAAAGTAATTCCTTCTAATTTTGTTTGGGACGGAAAAGCAAATGATGGAATTATTTGCCCAGATGGAACTTATTCTGCAACTCTTAAAGTTGTTTCTGCAAACGGTTCTGTTGCATCTGTAAATAGCGCAAAATTTGCTCTTGATACAGTTGCTCCAAAAGTTGTTGCAAAAACTCCATGGTCAGTATTTTCACCAGACAAAGACGGAAATCAAGATGTAATTCCAATTTCTATTTCCGATTGTTCAACAGAAAATCTTTGGACTGCGGAAGTCAAAAATTCAAAAGGCATTGCTGTAAAAAAATATTCATGGAAAGGAAAAATCCGTTCAGCAACATCTGATTATTTTGAATGGGATGGTTCTAATGAATCTGGAAACAAGGCTGCTGATGGAATTTATTCAATTGTGATTTCTTCCGAAGATGCTGCAGGTAATAAATTTTCTACAGCTTTGAATAATTTGACAATGGATTCAAGAGAAACAAAAGCTTATGTTATTGCAGAGCTTGAAGGAATTTCTCCAAATGGGGATAAAGTTTTAGATACACAAAAATTCAATATAAAAACATCTGTGCCAGAAGGAATTCTTTCTTGGAATTTTGATATTAGAAGTGAAAATGGAACTTCAATTCGTGGTTGGTCAGAAAAAGATAGTGCAAATCTTCCTGCAACTATAATTTGGGACGGACTTGATTCTTCTGGAAAACCTGCAGAAGGAACATATACAGGAACATTAAAAATTGCATACAAAAAAGGTAATTTAGTTCAGGCAATTTCTACTCCATTTATTTGTAGTGCAACTCCTCCTATGTTGAGCGTAAAAACTGCTCCAAAATACTTTAGTCCAGATAACGATGGTGTAGATGATGATTTATTTATTAAATTGTCTGGTTCTACAAAAGCATTAATAAAAAATTGGTCATTTACAATTTATGATCCTTTAGGAAAAACATTCTGGAAAACAAATGGAACAAAAGCTATTACAGAACGCATTATTTGGGACGGTTTAAGTAATGTTCAGAAAAATGCTTCTGGTTTTGCAGAGCGTGTTCAGTCAGCAACAGATTATCCTTATGAATTTAAAGTAACAGATTCCTTGGGAATGACTTCTGTTGTAAAAGGAAATATCGCTGTTGATGTTTTAGTTATTCGTGATGGAAGCGTTCTAAAAATGGCAGTTCCTTCTATTATCTTTAGAAGTGACAATGCAGACTTTAAAACTGTAAAAGAAATTGCAAAAGGTGGACTTGCTTTAGACAAAGCTGAAAACAACGAAAAAGTATTAAAGCGTATTGCACAAATTTTGAACAAATTCAAAGACTACAATGTAACAATTGTTGGTCATGCAAATAGAGTAACAGATAATGAAGAAGAAGAAACAGTTGATAATCCACAAAAATGGGGACCAGCTTTAATTCCATTGTCTGCTAAGCGTGCAGAATTTGTAAAAGCATATCTTGTAAAACAAGGAATTAGTGCAAGCCGTCTTTCTACAGAAGGAAAAGGTGGAACCGAACTTGTTGTTGATTATCAAGATAAAGACAATAACTGGAAAAACCGCCGTGTTGAATTTATCTTAAATAAATAAAAAAAAATAAAAATTTTACAAGTTTTTTTGTAAAAGCTATTGACATTCTTTGTTGTTTTGAATATTATAATATTCACATTCAGTAATGAATGGTTGCTCGCTTAGCTCAGCTGGTAGAGCAATGGACTGTTAATCCATGTGTCGCAGGTTCAAAACCTGCAGCGGGCGAAGGACTCAAGTTTACTTGAGTCCTTTTTTTATGTTCAGATTGTGTTTGAAATTTAGGAATTTAAAATGAATGATATAAAATTACAAAAAAAAGATTTTCGTAAAAAAGTAAAAGAAGTTGTTACAAAATTTTGCAAAGATGAATTGTTATGCAAAGAATGTGAAAAATCTGCGTTTCAAACTTTTACTGCTTCTGATGTTTACAAACAAGCTGATGTGATTTTTTGTTATATGGCAATGTGGGATGAAATTAGTGTTTCAAAAATTATTGAACAAGCAATAAAAGATAATAAAAAAGTTGCACTTCCAAAAATTGATAATGATAATTCTATTATGGATTTTTACTTTGTTGATTCATTGAATAATGTGGAACCAGAAAAAAATTATGGAATATTAGAACCAAATTCTGCTTGTGAAAAAGTAATTTTATCACAATTAAAAGGTAATGTTGTAATTTTAGTTCCTGGAAGGGCGTTTAATTTGCATGGTGAACGCATTGGAAGAGGCAAAGGTTTTTACGATAAATTCTTAAGCCAACTTTCAGAATACAAAAATTCTTTCAATTTAAAAGTTTGTGGTGTAAGTTATTCTGTTCAAATCACAAAAGATTTTCCTGTAGAAGAAACTGATTACAAAATGGAATATCTTTTGTGCGAATATGGAATTACAAAAGTTCACGCGTAAATATTCATATTTATTTTGCATCTGCTGAATAAAGTCGTAATTGTGCTTCTTCTGGGAAGTAATTATTTAGGATTGCTAAAAAGTCTGTTTCAGTAGAATTTGCAATTAATTCATAATCTTTTATATATTTTTTTGAATCACCAAAATTATTTATTCCTTCGTTGATTAAAATTGCAGTTCCTCTGTTTGTTTGTGTACTAGATAGCGTATTCATTAACCATGATGTTTTTATATCGTGAATTATATTTGCTTCTGGATTTTTTAATTTTTCTTTTAAATTTGCTATTGTATTTTTGTAAAGCGTGTTTACATTAGAAACTTTTGCTACATTTAAGAATGTAAATGTAGCAGCTGGAATATTTTTAGAAGCGTTTGCAATTTGGATTTTTGATGTGATATTTTGGTTGGAACCAAGTTCTTCCATTTGGTCAGCAAGATAAAATGATAATGCTGAAAAATATGCGAATTCCTTTGAAGTTGCTTCTGGTGATTTTACCCAAAACTGAACAGGGTCTTCAAAATTTTTTGTAGGAACTAAAATTGCTGGCATTGGACCTGCATCTTCTGCTGCGACATCTGTATAAAACAGATGGCGTATTTTTACAGAAAGTTTTTTGCTTTTTGTGAAATTTGGTTCTGGAATTTTTAATGGTTTTATTTCAGTTTTTGAATTTGGTGTTGAAAGCTGACCCAAAGATTTTTCAAGAGCAGTTTTTATTTGTTCAGTATTTGTA
>JAEIGA010005907.1_pt1 | contig 18620 bp, 32 predicted proteins | sample 9270691 | NCBI WGS metagenome assembly JAEIGA01 (sample SAMN17057246, study PRJNA624740) | gut metagenome | biome: biome; isolation source: fecal sample | host: Bos grunniens | place: China: Xizang | collected 2019
TAAGAAGAACATCTGATACTCGTTACGCATCGAAGATTTTCTTACAACCGTTCCATCAAACAAGACATACGTCTTTTCTGTCTCTTTGATGATTTGCTGTTCCAAAACAGGAACGAGCCCACTTTTGGAAACAATAAACATCTTTGTGGCAGGACCTTTGTTTTTATAAGGCGCCATTGCATCCATACTCATTTTATCTCCCTTCATCTCCAAGCTTCCGCTTCTCTTTTTGCGATAAAATCTCGCAATTCTTGCAGTTTTGTCTGATACTCCTCGCCACACATTTCAACATAATAAGCGCCGTCGAAGGTATCATCACTCAACTTATGCTTATTGGCCTCATAAATCGAATACTTTTCGATAATTGATGCAGCTAAGGAATTGACCTTTTGGAAATCATGGCAAGCTTTAACTGTGCCTGCGATTTCATATGGGTTGGGGCTGACCTTGGGACACTTCCTCATCAGCTCCACAACCTCACACAGAACCTTTACGTTTGACTGTTTCATGATTTTACACCATGCTTTGCAAGCCAGGCCTCTTCGGCCTTTTCTCTGGTCTTGAAGATAAAGTTATCGACTGCGCACGGACCAAAGTCGTCCGAGTCGCCATTGGCGAACTTAACGCTCATCCAATCGACGAAACCGTTGTCCAGATGTACATATTCAACAACTCCATCATCGACAAACATTTCATCCGCATCGACATCAACATAATAAACAGTCATGCCAGCGACAATTCCGTCCTTGTTAGAATCTTCTTTTTCATCATTAGAAGTTTCCTTCCCGATAAACTCTTCCTGATTGCGGACCAGAGCGTCTCTTGCAGACATTTCATCGAGAAAATAGTGCACACCAAGACCGCTGCCATCAAATTCATCAAACGTGCCATCATCGAAGTTAACCGAGAAGGTATCCACCTTATTGTTTTTAATAAGGACATGATGAATTGTGCCGTGCTCTACGATGTTTTCATCGTCGTCCGCATACCAAATATCGTCACCCTGTCTCAGGTTGAGATAATTTGCGCCAAATAAATGGCCACATTTAGGACAACGCTCGACATTGAATCGCATGGTATTGCCAGCAATCGTAACCATCATTTCGCCCTTACTGTCAACGAAAACAGAGTTATTAGCGTCCTGATAATGAATTGCTTCATCGCCGTGACAACAATTACAAGCCATAGTTACCGTCCTTTCATCTGCTTGAACCAGTCCATGGACCAGATACTTTCAAGGTTGCTCTCAATCTGAGACACCATATAGGCGAAACCATCAGAATGATAGCGGTCGTACCACATAGAGAAATATCTTTCGATATCTGCGTCCGTCAGTTTCCAATCAAGGTCTTCGTGCATCAGATACTTAATCATATCGTGAGCTTCACTAATGATTGCAGCTCTCTTGCGGTCCAGCGCCTTGCGAGCCTTATCCCATGCTTCGTTGTGGTCTTTCACGAACTGAATGTTCCATCGAACAGACTTATCCATGTCCTCGATGTGATTTTCGGGGAGTTTGGAGCCTTCAGGTCTATACGGAACCTTATCATACTCGCTGTACTTGTCAATAGGCGTTTGCCAATCGATGTTTTTATTAGCATACTTTGCGTATTTGCTATCAGTATTTACACTCATTATAATTATCCTTTCATTATTATTTGTTCTCCGAACCTGTCTATAATGTAGAAAAACAACGGTTCAATCTACATTTTCTTGGCTTGTTGCTTGAAAACAATGAAAGTCTGGGCAAGAACCGCAAGATTCTGCGATTTCTTGGTGTTCCTTATCATTGTGTTTATGACAACCAATAGGTCCGCCTGTTATTTCAATTCCATTTTCAACAAACTTATCGTGAATTGCATAAATGCAGAAATCACAACAAGGAATACAATCTTTATGACACAAAACCATAGCGATTCTCCTTTCTTCCCTTTTATTATAGCACAAAACGGAACTTCTGGAGGGGAAAAGGCCCAACCAAAATGGTTGAGCCTATTATCTTATTCTTCTCTTTTCCAAGCATCTTCTGGGGAGTCATAGCTGTAATTATAATCACAGCCATCCTTTTCCATTTGCCTAGCGATATCTTTGCCCTTGATATTTACAAAGCACAATGTATCTCCATTAACCAACTCGGCCTGAGGGTATCTCTCAATCAACTTATTGTAATCCCCAAAGTAATTGAAGATAGCCACATAAATCTTATTCTTGCCTTCTTCGTACAATTCGCATGAATCATTTGGGGCTACCATAATTGGGGCATCTCCATCAGGGTCAAACATAGGATGTTTTTCATTGCCACACATCCACCCTGGACAGACCCAGGTTTTATGTTGACAATTCTTACACTTGTTAGATAGTGTCATTAATGGCACCTCTTCTCTTTGCAATAGGCAATTTCTTCGGCAAGATTATAAGCCATAATATCGAGATGAATGATTTTGAAACCGCTGTGATGAAGCTCATCGATGTTTTCATCAAACCTATCCTCTGCATTTTTCCATGCCTTATAATCTTTTTCAAGACGTGTGTCTTCATATCTACTCTTAAGCTTATGAATCCAAGCGTCTTTCAGCTCTTTTTCGGGACAACAAACAAAAATGCACTTCCTGTCATCTTCGCTTGCAATCACTTTGAGGTATTCTCTTACAACTGCATGAGATGATATGAAAACTACATAACCTTGTCGATGAAGATGTAGAGCAATGTTACAGTAAGGTTTATACCATTCTGCGTCTCGCTTACCATCAACCCAAAAATTGCCAGACTCCAAATCGACACAATTGTTTTGTCCAGCTAATGTGCTTTTACCGATTCCTTGATATCCGATAATAATCATTCAGATTCACCAACTTTCTTGATAGGCCTACCATTGGGCGCCCAATGAGTAACATTGTTGTAGTACTCATCCTCGGAACACCACACTGCGAGGTCTGTTTCGCTGTACTGATTACTATAGATGTAACCATATACAACCCAGCCTTCTCTTGTCATAACCCAGTATTTTTCTTTGGTTTTACCAAGAAAACCAGGCCAATTGCGGTCAATAGGAATATTGGCGCCTTCAATGGGTTCCCACTGAGCGATATCATAATTGGCGGCACATTCGGGACAAAGAGTCATCTCTTCCTTACATTTCCAACCCTCTTTATATGCCATCTTGCTCAGCAAGCTTTTGCTGGTTTCCATACCTTTTTGGTAATCTGTACTGCGGCTTTTGCCACAATGTTTACATGTGATATCGTAATAAGAGTCAATTTGAATTTTCTTCAAAATAAACCATATCCTTTCATTGTTTTTTCTCCGTATACATAATTACTATAGTAGAAATTGAGAAAAATGGGCGGACACAAAAAAAAGAATAAGGGTAAGCTTTCGCCTACCCTTATGTTTGTATTACCAACCGCCCTTGAAGCCACCGCCAGAGGAGAAACCTCCACCAAAGCTAGTGCCAAAGGAAGAATTGTTAGTTCTCTGCTGCTGAGCCTGGCGTCTAGCCTGTTCACGTCTATGCTCTTCTGCGCGACGCTGCTCTTCTTCTCTGCGAATACGATTTTTTCTTTGGGTTGCCATATGAAGCAACAGATAATGCTGCATCCAGAAGTTATTATAATTGGAGCGATATCGATACTGCTTGTAGTTGTTGGTAGACTTCAGTTCACGATAAAAATCGTCTCTGTCAAAGTCCTTGTGGTTGATTTTATCAGCATTCTCAGCGATAAATCTATCCAACTCCCACTCGAAATTCAGTCGTTCCATGGTCTCAACAAGATGTCTATTCAGTTCACCCTCTGTATACAGATGAGTTTCGGAATAGAATTTTGCGAAACACTTTTTAACCTTGGAGACAATGGCACGATTTTCGATTCGATAATCGTTCTTTTCCAAAAACTCTTTGACGAGCTTCGTGTTAGCATCCAGTGTTTCTGCCTTTTTCTGTATGTCGGTATCAACTTGATACACAATCATTGCAGGGTCAGTCACATTACCGCTTTCAAATGCATACAGGTCATTGACTCGTCTGCACTCTTCCATATACTTTGACTGATGATTAACATTGCCAATCTTGACAAGTCGTGTCATCATCTGAATCAAGTAGCAGTCGTGTAGATAATCACCAAACTGGCGCTTCACATATTCTGCATCGTATCCCTTGAATCTGTCGATAACATGTTTAACAACCTCATCTGAATGTTCACCAAACCATCCAATCTGCTTGGAGTACTTCTCTAACATTTCAGCAATGGCTTTCTTCTTCTTGATGTGGTCATATACAGCCTTAGCGATGAAATACAGAGTGGCAACAACAAGACCGCCGCAAATAATCCACAGAACCCAAGTGAAGAATGTCTTCACATCTTCTTTCAGCTTTGCTTCAGCGGCATCTGCTTCAGCTTGTTTCTGAATATATACGCCTTGTTCTTCATCTGCCATAAGTTTGGCCAGATGGTCAGTTACCTGCCGCACAACAGAGTCGTAATCTTCATTTCTCAAAGAATTTTTCATCTCTTCTGTAATGAAGTCAGTCTCCAAATCCTTTCGAAGCAAAGAACCTTTTGCGAAGCCATCACCGATTTCAAGACCATACTCTCTGTCTTTGATTGCAAAAACAAAAAGCATACCATGGTTTTCTTCCTTAGTACCGACTCCATATTCATTAAACATGTCAAGCTTATAACTATCCATATTGTAAGGAAGAGTGTCGATAATAATAAAAGCCAACTGAGGTTTATTTTGATAATAGGCGAATGTGTCTTCGTTCAGTGAAGCAATATACGCTTCGGTCTCATCAGAGACGACCTTGGACTCATCATAAACCCAAGCGTTGCCGTACTCGTTTTCTTCTGCTGCATGAGCAACAATTGGTGCCATCATACTCAGCATCATCAAAACAGCAATAATAACAGCGATAATGCCAATTCTTGTTTTGTTTTTCATTTTTTCTCCTTAACCTTTCATTGAAAATTAAGTATCCTCTTCTACCTCTTCAACAATGGACATGTCTTCGAAATCCGCAGGAGAGTTCTTAAATGTGCGTTTCAGGTAGTAGTGACCGCCGTCAACAGCAATCGTTTTACACGAACACCACTTGAAATCATGTACATGCGTGGATTCAATGATGTCACCACAATGTACACACTTTGCGGCATTCTTAATGATTTTATTTCTTTTCATAAGTGCATCCTTTCTGTCAGAACTCAGTGTCTTCTTCTACCATCTTTTTAACACCAGCAGGAGATAAATCCTCCACGTGTTCAGTCATCTTTCGACATTCGGCCGTGTGTTCGCACTGGTCACAATCAATCTCGATGGATTCGCAGTATTTAGATAATTCAGAAAACTTCATAATCAATATCCTTTCATTTTATTTAGGGGTATTCTCCTTAATACACAAATACTATAGAAGAAATTGACCAAAAACTCAGGTCAAAAAGATAGCGGAGCCTGTATGGCCCCGCTAAAATTTCATTGCATTGCATATTCGGTTTGGATATCTACAATGTAGGACAACGCTTCTTTAAAACTCATTGATGAATCATAATCTCTATCTTCCAGTTGAATCACAATAAAGCATTCTCTATATGGACTAGCAACAAAAATATATTCATCTGTATAGCTGCGGTCTACATAGCATTCAAATGTTAAATCTCCGACCTGATAATTATCTAGCCTTTCGATATTTTCGAAATCTTCTCTTTCAAAGATTGTTAAATAGTCAGTGGAATCTTCGTAGTATGAAGCAACATCCCAATTAACAGAAACGCGGCATTCTTCAAAATACATATTTAAAGAGTCGTCTCTAAAAGTGTATATTTCGTCAACGTTACCGTTTTTAAAGACGATATTTCCACTAAAAATACTCGTATTATCATAATTAGATGCTCTAAAAGGAAGTTTTAAGAATTCTTCTGTAAATTCTATTTCACCAGCAGCATTTGACTTTCCAAATTTTTCAAACGCATGGTCTTCGTAATTAAAATCATCCGCTTCGATTGTGTCCACACTTTTATTTAACAAAGCTTGACAGAACTCTTCCTTGTCTGCCTCAAACGCAGACTCGGTTAATGCAAAAATACCAGAAACTATTAAAGCTAAAACCAACTGTCCGAAGAAAAGACAAGCTGCGATAATTACCACTTTCTTCCAAATATTCTTCTTTGACTTTTGTGCTTCTTTAAATTTAACTTCACGTGTTTCAATTCTTTCTTTTGCTTCTTTAATGTCCTCTCGGGCATCATGAATTTGTTTTTCGTTATCGTGATATTGTGTGTTTAACTCTTCGAGATTCGCGCCACAATAAGCACAATATTTTGATTCTGAATCAAGTTCTGCACCACATACTGGACATTTGTTAATGTAATTTTCAAATATTTTCTCAGCCATTACTCTTTTCCACCCTTACGTTAACGTATTCTCTATAATTTTCAATTAGTTCTTCGTAGTATTGAGGAGAACTGGTGTGTATTGCCAATTCATAGACATAGTTATCATCAATAGGAATTATTGCATACAGATAATCACTTTCACCCTCTTCAGGCTCGTCTTCCACATAAATGTGCATTTCATACTCGCCAACGTCGCATACCGCAAGCTTTTCGACGTAATGTTCCATCCAATCAAAAGCATGTACGTCCAGATAATACTCATCCGCAGTGCCACTAAACTTATTAAATGATTCTTCATAAAAATACTTATCGTGGTAACCTAATGACGTGTAATACAAAGAAACGTCGGTTGCATATAATATTTCGGCGTCGAACTGGTGAGTAACCGAATATTGAACATCGCTATTGGAAGGCTTAAATATTGCCTGAATATAGGACTTATCTATTTCATGCTCATAACCTTGATTAACAACTATTTCGCCACTATCACCAGTCTTTTTATTGGTAGATAAAACCTCCCAATCCTCGATATCGTCGAGCGTTTCGGTCGGCCCATTCCAATTTTCCAAGTATTCAACAACCTCGTCATAAGTCATCGACACATATGGCTTTTCGTTGATAGCCTCGATAATGTTTATAATTAGCATGAGTGCGAGAGCAACACCAATTGAACCAAGCATAATTATTGGAGCAAGCTTTGTCATGCTTGCTACACGCCTTTTCTTAGCATTTTCTTTTTCTTGATTCTTTCTGTTTGCTTCCAATATTTTTGCATTTAGAGCGTCATTTCTATCAGAAAGCTTTTCCATGACCTCAGCTGACTCTTTTAAATTATTCGCTCTGTTTTTTAGTTCATTGTATCCGACTAGATTAACGCCACATCCTGGACAATCATAGTCCGTTTCTTTTAGTTCCTTGCCACATTCTGGGCAAAACGATAAGTGGTTTTTGTATTTATACGGAACGCCCATAAAAAGCTCCCTTCTTAATTAATTCTGATTATAATTTAGAAGTTCACCATCAAAGAAAAAAGAAAAACCCAGGCCGAAGCCTGGGTTGAAATTATCAAATTAGTTTGCTGGGGCGTCCTTGACGGTAACTTCCATCTTCTGGTTGATACCATTCATTTGTGCACCAGTTTCAGCATCAAATGTTGCGACATTAATCAGAACAGTGTAAACGCCAGGTTCAGTGTAGAACTTCATAACGTCAACATAAGCAAATTTGCCAGCAGGGACCTTACCCGTACGTGCAATCAGCTCACCAGACGCCTGGTCAGTAAGAGTGAACACCATGTCAACAAAGTTACCCTCAGGATTCTTCAATTCAACAGAGGGATAATCGGGCATGACAGTATACTTACCATAACCTGCGAATGTAATAGTAGGAACCTCGCCGTTTTCGTCCTTAGGAACAGTGGGTTTCTGCTGCTGCTCGTCAAAGATGTCGATGTCGCCAATAATAGGCAGGTCTTCGATGATAGTTCCGCCATTACCGTTAGGGATGAATGCAGTAGACAGCAAAGCCAACAGCAAAGCGCCAATAAAGAACAGAATGATAATAGGAATCAAACGGCTCTTTACTTCGACATATGTGTCAATCTTATTGTCGGTTGCTACGTAACCCTTTGTGAAAGCCAAGAATGCACTACGCTTCGGCTTCATACAACCAATTTCATTTTCATTGGAATATTCGTAGAAGTCGTACTTGTTGTTCTTCTTATCGTCTTCTTTAACTTCCTTCAGGAAAGAAAAACCAACAATCTTCGCCTCATCAGGCAAATTCTTTTTCTTGATAATATCAAATTTTCTTGCCATTAGAAATATACCTCTTTCTTATTATTCTTTCTTTAATATAGAGTATTTATCGAAGGACTAAAGGGCAGAGTCATAAAACATCAACAGAAAAAAAGAAAACCCAGGCAAAGCCTGGGTTAAAATTAGGGGTTATTATTTTGCGTCGCCCATCTCAACATCGTAGTTGAATGTACCGCTCCATGTGCCGAACAAAGCGTCGGTGATGTCAGCAACACCAACCTTAACTGTCTGAGAAACAGCCTCTGTGTTGGAACCTGTCAGGCCGATGCCAGCAAATGTAACATCGAGAACCTTCTGGTCAGCAGAGTTGATGCTGTTGGACAGAGTAACGGTTGCGTCAGCAGTGACAGTCAGCTTACGGTTGGAAGCCCAAGTACCTTCAGCAACAACGTCGCCTTCTGCGCCAGGAGCCAACAGAGCAGGAACAGTAACAGTCCAAGCTTCGGAGTGGTCAGGCAGGCCATCGTTGTCGTTATCAGCCTCAGCGTTGTACTGAACATCAGTACCAGCAGTATAGTCTCTGGTAGCTAAAGCCATAGGAACTACGGAAACAGCCATTGCGAGAACTAAAAGCAAACTAACAATCTTCTTCATGAGTACACCTCTTTCTTTTTTGTTTTTTGTGCTTTTCGCATTAATAATATAGACGAGTCAATTATTTAATCAAAAATGCGGATAGATTTACCATGAAAAAAAACAACAAAACCCCCAACGAACTGGTCGTTAGGGGGAGCTTTTTTAAACGGTTTTTCCGTCTAATTTGCCATCGAGCAAATCAATTACATCTTCTGGGGTGGTAGCAACAAAATAGAAAGAAGCGACATTATCTCTAATGAACTTCTTGTCTGTGCAATCCTTGATATACTCAATAAGCTTTGTGTAATAATCATTGATGTTATAGAAAATGATGTTTTTATTATGGCGACCCAAGTCTCTCAGTGTAATGCACTGAAAAAACTCGTCCAATGTTCCAATGCCGCCAGGAGCGATAACGAAAACTTCTGCGAGGTCTTCCATAATCTCCTTTCTATCAGCCATAGTCTCAGTTTCAATAAGCTGAGTGCAATGCTGATACACGGGTTCCAACTCGTGCATAAACTTGGGAGTGACACCGATGATTTCGCCGCCTCCTGCTGTAAAACCACGTGCAGCAGCACCCATTAGGCCCGTGCTGCCAGCGCCGTAAACCAACTTATGGCCATGTGCTGCCAACATTTCACCAAGCTTTTCTGTTTGAGCCATGAAAGATTTGTCAATCTTTTCACTTGCTGCTCCATAAATACAAATCTTCATATCCATTTTCCTTTCTTATCTGATTTTTAGAACGCTCCACTTTCTCCCTTTTCAAGAAGAATTTTCGTTCCATCATTATAATCCCAATCGATTTCTTCATAAATTTCTTTGTTTCGATTGAATTTAAATAGCCTGTGGTCGCGTGTATTACACATAGGATAAACTCTGTTAAGAGGCATGGAACTTACGATTACATATGGATATGCTCCCGCCTCGTTGATATCTCCCATATTTTTTTCTGCATAATCTACCGCAGTTGCGGCATCAATAAAATAACCCTGCGGTTCAATTACATAAGAGTATCTGTCCTCTTTCCAATCTCTCTTATGTCTCATGTACATTTCAAAAGTTCTATCTGGCCATTTTGCCTGATAGGAAGCAAATCCAACACGCAAAGACTTTTCCGTGACCTCAATAATGTCAACCAAATATAAAATGTAAATACTTGCATCGTAAGAAATTTCTTCAACCTTGCGATGAATTTCTTCACCCAATTCTTTTTCAATTTTCTTTAACAAGCTAGTCGTGTCGTGCATAGTAGCTCCTTTCAAAATTAGGATTATTAAGTATCATTCTTCTTATTGCCAACAAGAATTGTGACAACAATGCATATAACAAGCACCACAGTAACAATCAAGCCACCTTCTGGCCCAAAAGAACCGCCATTCATTAACGCGTTATCCGTGGAGGTGAATTGAAAAATTGTAGGCATGCCTTCCATACCAGATACGCTCAGACCAAACAATGAACCTTGTACAAAATTCCAAATCGTGTGAATAGCGCTTACGCCCCAAATATTATCTGTCTTTAACATGTACACAGATGCAAAAACACCAAACAGGGTCAAATTAATAACAGGCAGAATGCCAATACCAGGGTTACCTAAATGCAACAGCGCAAAGATAACAGAGTTAACAATAACGCCAGCTAAAACAGAATTTTTTCTGGCAACAGATGTCATTATCCATCCGCGACAGATTACTTCCTCGGACATTCCCTGGAAGAAAAATCCGCCGAATACCAAAAGGAGCAATCCCCAATTGATATTTTCCGCAATACCATTAAATTTGAACGCACCAACAAGCACTCCAATGCCTACGATGGCAGAAAATATTACCAATCCAATGATTAGGCCAAGGACATAGTGTTTGATAGCGTTGATTTTAGTGAACCCAAGGCTTCGCATGTTTCGTTTTTCAGCAACACGTGAATATAGCATAAAGAAAAGAGTTGCTGTAACAGTCGCATATAAGCTTGCGATTGTTAGCTCTAACGTTGGGACTGACATCGCTGACGGGTCGATGTTTGGAGATTTTAGGATAGTCATAACAACTATCGGGACCGCTGCAATAAAAGAACCAACCACAGGAACAAGCGATGCTAAAATAATTGAGATGAGAGACGAAAGGAAAATTCCTCGTCCCCTTCCATTTGCTCTTGCTGTCGCTATGGTTTCACATGTATCAAATTGTTTAAACATATAATCACTTTCCTTTGTAGAAAAATAGCGGCGAATTTGTTCGCCGCTTTTAGTCTTAGTCTACCTTTTTTACAAACAAGACGGTGTCGCCACGGTCCTTTTCTGAATTGAAAAGCTTTTGGGCTTCCTTTTTGGATTCGGCGTAATATGTAGCAACATGTTTACGACCAGATTCATCCTTGTAATGGACCTCAAAAACATCGCCTTCGTCTTCAAAATACATTGTAGAGTAACTCCTTTGTTTATTATTTACAATTAAATTATAGATGTTTATTGCTTACGTGGAGGGTTTGCGCCCAAAAAGTTTCTTGGATAATTTATCGGAGTTTCAACACCCAGATATCTTTTACCACAAACGGGACATTCTGTTTCTACAAATTCCGAAGCAACAAATATCATTGCTCCACAATGCATACATGGTGTTTCGTAAGGGACGTTCCAAGTCCCATCTGGATTAACATCTACCCTCATTGTTATGACCTCATGAAATTGTCTATTTCTTCGCGTGAGTTGAGCACACAAATTTGCTTTTCATGTTTGTATTTGTCGAGCAAATCATAAATCTTTGGCATTTTAACCTTGTCATAATCAATAACATATTGCTCAAACTCTGGGTCTAACTCTTCTTCAACCCAAGGCAGGTCTTCTCTTTTAGTGCCAATTCTTGATTTAACACCTTCCAGACATACATCCACTGGTAAATCAAGCAGAACTATCAAATCAGCAGCTTGGATTCTCTGCTCCAACGTCCTGTTATAATTCCCATCAATAATCCAATATGGTTGTTGAATGAGTTCTGTAACGATTTGGTCGAATTCAGGCTTATATCTTGTTGTTTTATCTTCTTTGTGCCATATCATATCTAAATGATACAACGGCAACTTCAATTGTTCTGAGAGTCTACGTGACAGGGTGCTCTTCCCTGCACCTGGTCGTCCTATAATGACGATTTTCTTTGCATTAGTAAATTGGGGCACCATTGAAATATCTTAACTCCTTGTCTTGATAATTTTCTTTTTGTTTGTCTCTTTCCTGAGGCATTACCGCAGGTGTAGTTACCTTACGGCAGTCATCTCGCGTACCACACGATTCAGATTTCTTAGTTATCATAATCCTGTCATTGCCTCCAAAACATTAATTTCCATTTGTTGAATACCCTTAATCATTGTCAGGCCCTCATCAATAGAAACATCTTTGAAATGTCCACTCTGAGAGCAAACAATACAATTCGTTTTACCTGCTAAAAGCAGTTCTACTGCGAGGTATCCCATCTTTGTTGCATTAACCCTATCTCTTGCTGTTGGGTTGCCACCTCTTTGGATATGTCCAAGAATTGTGATTCTAGGGTCTAATCCAAGATGTTCATTTATCTGTTCAGATATCTTAGTAGCCTTTGCTGCACCTTCCGCTACAACAATCATGTAATGAGTAAAACCATTAAGTCTGGCGCTTCTAATCTTTTCAACCACGTCTCTTTCAAAATCAATTGGTTCTTCAGGAATTAAAACAGCGGTCGCACCAACAGCCAACCCAACGTACATTGCCAAGAAGCCCGCATTTCTTCCCATAACTTCAACAACAGAACATCTTTCGTGTGACTGCATAGTGTCACGAAGTTTGTCAATACATTCAATTGCCGTATTTGCAGCTGTATCAAAACCGATACAATAATTTGTGCAACAAATATCATTATCAATTGTAGCAGGGATGCAAACAACATTAACTCCCTTTTTACTCAGTGCACGAGCACCTCTAAAAGTACCATCACCACCAATAGCAACGATACCATCAAGACCTAAGAATTTACAAGTTGAAAGGGCCTTGTTTTGTCCTTCTTCAAGTAAAAATTCATCACAGCGAGCCGAATGTAAAATTGTGCCACCCTTATTTATGATGTGAGAAACGCTTTTTTCGTCTAGACGCTCAATATCTCCATTAATCAGTCCACTGTATCCTCTTTTGATACCAAAGACTTCGATTCCTCTAAAAACACAAGTTCGAACAACAGCTCTAACACAAGCGTTCATTCCAGGAGCGTCACCGCCGCTAGTTAAAACACCAATTCTTTTTATTGGCATAAAAAATCTCCTTTACAGTACATCTTCACAGACGTGCATTGTGCCGTCCGATAGCAATACGACTAATTCAAAAGAGTCATATCCGAATCCAACAATTTCAAGTCCCTCTGGAGCAACGATATTGAGCATTTCCATTTCCTCGCATTTGTTATCGCTAAAAGAGTCTGGTGCTTCCACAAGGTAGTACTTGTCATCATCAAACAAGAAAACACAATATTCATCTCCTGCCCAGGAATCAACAATATTGTCGAGTGTTTTACCTTCTGGCAATGCGACCCAATTGTGTTGCATGCCATCGCCGTTTAAACGACAGATATGAATATTCTTAGAGTCATCAGCCTTAATAAATGCGTCATCAAAAGCAGAAGAATATATATGAGAAACTCCATCAATAATATATTCGTCATGCAATTCTACAACATATGAACCATCTGCCTGTCTCTCAAACTCATAGAAAGAATCCAGAGCATATCCAACATTATTGAAATCAAATGCAAATTTATTAAACTCATTTGATTCAATAGACTTAATCTTTATTAATTCGCCGTTATAATCACCAAACAGCTCCCCCTGAGCCACGACTTCGTCTAATTCGCAATTATACTCGTAGCAGATTGTTGCGCCATCTTGCTCAAAGATAACAAAAGCTGTTTCTACTTCCCTATCGGCGTAAATAAAGTTATCTTTTGAACATGGGGCCTTAAACGTATATGCTTCTGAGTGTTTTATGTTTTCACTTGGAGCTGTCATGCTAATATATAGGTTTCCATCAATTGTGTATGCACAGATTTCATTACTTACGTAACTCATCATAATACTGCTGGTTTTCCATTGATAAAACACGATTTCATCTACCTCTCCGATAGCAAACTCGTGGAGATAATATTCGGAATTATCATCTCTATCAGTGTGATAAATGGCAGAGTCTGCATACAAAGCAAACCAGGATTTTGTTTCTAAAATTTGCTTAACTTTACCTTGTACAGAATCGAAAGTGTCCTCTTCAATATCCGTTAATTTGATAGAACCAGCCATAGTTTTATCAGAAGGCCTTGATTCATCATCTTCCGTTGGTGCTTCGTCAATATCTGGCTTTGACGTTTGGTCAACAACCTCTTGATTTTCAGTGGGGTTTTCTGTCGGGCTTTTATCATCATTTTTTGAACATGCAGCCAATGACAAAATAACAGCAAGTATTAAAAATAGTGCTAAAAAACGTTTCATTATATACAAATCCCTTCTCAATATTTTGATTTTAATATAGAATAAACGCGGATGCACTCGGCACCCGCGTCTCTTATTTGTTATTCAATTTCAGGCAAATCCTTTTTCATAAAAGCATCAGACATTTCTTCCCATGTAGGCATGTGTTCAAGGTCATCATATGAAAAGGCCATAATTGCTCTTGATAGCCTACACATTGTTTCAATATCATCCATTGCTCGTGCGCCAACGTATGCCATTTCCAAATATTCCATAATTGAATCATAGTTTTTCTTGGTCTGGTCTTCAGGCATTTTGATTCTCCTTTACAACGTTGTTATAATATTCATAAGCATCACGAGCAGCTTTCTCTACTGACTCTGCCCAACCGTGGCCACAGTTGTGTTGAACGCCATTGTGGTCTCCAAAAATACACCAAAAGAACATTTCTTTTCCGTTAAATGTCTCTGGTACAGGATTAATACTAATCTCGTACATCAAAACCTCCAAGTCCATCGAAAATGATTTTAGCAGCGTCTTCCTCTGAAACGCACTCGTCTTCTGTATGATTTAATCCTTTATACAACTCATCAACCAACATATTAACAGCGTCTTTATAATCAATGTCTGGAACGCTGATTTCTAAGGCAACATCTGAGTCGCCATGTTCATCAATGTATCTTAACAAAGCAGTCAGCGCACAAGCCATTGCATCGAGTGACAACGGAGAGCCTGAAAACAACTTGTCTTCAAATTCTTTCTTTGCTTCAGACATTTTCATACTATCACCTCTTCGGCTTAATCATTCGACATCCACACTTCTCACAATATTTCACTTCTGCCTCATAGGGGTCACTCCAGTCATCTGCTGCCATTACAGGAAAACCGCAATTTGTGCAAGTCCAATAGTCCTGGTCATCACTGCCGCAGACCCAATATGCAGTCTGTTCAAATGTCAGACCGTGTTCCAATAGATAACAGATAACAAAGTCATCCTTCTTGACATAAGAATATCGAATCTTTTCTTTAAGAGCCTCATCCGTTTCTTGTTCAGCCAATGCACTTACACTACACAGATAGTCTCGGTACGCATTGTTTGCTTCTTCAACAAGCTCTTTATATCTCTTAATCTTATTTTCCATTTCAGTCATTCTTGTCAATCTCCTTTTCTTTCCTACAAATACTATAGTGGAAAATAATCCTGATGAACGGGAAATGCAAAGAAAAACACCACCAAGACTTCGGTCTCGGTGGTGTTTTCACTCTGTCGTTAAGTGGGTGGCGTTGGAATTACTTCTTAGCGTGCCCTCTGTAACGATATGTAGCCAGGCGTACCAACTCGTCCTTAGGGATAACGATGTTGATAGGCTGCTCGTGCAGACCAACACTCTGACAAATACGAATACCAAAATCGAGCTGCAGGTATCTTCTCAGACCCTTACCTTCGCCCTTTTCATAGTAATCTTCGTCAGGGTTGATATACTGCCTGTACTCCCAATAGCGCAGGAAGTCATCTACGATTTCATCGTAGTAACCAGCGTCATAGACGAGGTCAAGGATGGCTTCCTTCGGGATAATGCACAGGTCGTACTGAGTGATTTCCTTGAAATCATCATCTGCACGGAACCACAGGATAGCATAATCATCGGTGATGATATGGTCAGCAGTAAACCAACCATTGTTATCCCTGTTGTTGCGAGAGTAGAGTTCGAAGCTGAAAGTGCGCAAATCTTTGTTGTAGTAGTTGATTGCGTACTTCTCATCAACGTTTCTTTCCTCTCCGTCCTGGACGTGGATAATATCAACACCCTGCTTCTGCAGTCGAGGGTTGCTGATTCTGGTGACGTTGTAGCCGTTTTTTGCATAAACGTCATCCATAAACTGTTCCACGATTCTCGTTCTTGCTTCGTCCTGCTGACGACGAGCACGGTATTCAGCATCATCGTGCTTAAAGCCGTTATCGTTGCGGGGACGCATCTTTTGTGCAGTTGCCATTGTATTATCCTCCTTTTCTTTGGTAATTCTAAAGTAGAACAAACAATGTATAAAATTAACAAAAAAAGAGCCTCTTTACAGAGACTCTTTCTCAAAGTGGTACATACACATTTATCAGACATCAATGTCGGTAAACATTGAGTTCTTTCTTGCCGCAGGTGCAGGAGGTGCCTGAGTGGGCTTACCACCAGTCAGTGCCTTGAACTTAGCTCTGGTTGCCTGCACATCACGCAGAGATGCAGCGATAGAATCCTCAGTCTGCTTCAAAGCATCATCCATGTACTTATTACTTGCATTCTTCAGTTCGTCAATCTTAGTGTTTGCTGCGTCAACCATCTGCTTAGCCTGAGCCTGAGCTTCCTTGTAAACAGCTTCCTTGGTTACCAACTCCTGAGCCTTTGCCTTAGCGCTTGCAACAATGTTCTCAGCTTCTGTACGAGAACTGTTCAAACGACTCTCTGCATCCGCGCGAGAACGAGTCTGCAGTTCGTCAGCTTCACGGCGAGCACCATTAATCAAAGTTTCAGCTTCTCTACGTGCCTGACCAATCAGCTCATTGCGAGAATCACAAATCTTCTTAGCGTTCTCCAGCTCTGCGGGGAGACTATTGATGATGTCGTCAAGGATGTCCAATGCGCGTTCACGCTCAAGCATACACTTGTCAGACGACAGCGGAACGGAACGAGCGCCCTGAATCATTTCATACAACTCATCAATAATTTCATTCACGTGTCCTACTACATTTTCCATATTAAATACCTATCTTTCAATTAGTATGTTTTTTTAAGTTTTTCAAACCTAAAAACAATATAGGCAAATACCGAAAATATGGTAGGGCTTAAACATATTATTTGTGAAAAAAATAACAAAAAAGTTGGCCTACACAAGATAGACCAACTTTTGATTTAAGATTCTCTGGGCTTGAAATTGTCGCAAGCAGGAGTTAATGCGCTAGGAAGCTTATAGTAATCATCCTTACACGCCAAACCCCAATCTCCGCCACCTAGGAAATGTTCGCAATTCATGCAAATTCTCTCTTTGGACATATCTCTGTTGTGATATTCACAACCCTTAATTGATACATTGTTTGCGTCAATCAAATGATTGTGATAAACCAAACAGCGGTGAATGCGAACGAGATTTTTGCCCAACATTTCATCGGAGCATCCAGAACAATTGCAACAATTTGTGCAATTTGGCTTATCTCCGCTTATGATAGCGTTAATGGGCTCTGTGGGGCGCTCAGAGGCGCTCTGTTGCGCTTGGCCGACACTGGTTGCGTCTTTATCCTTCTTCGGCAAAATAGCGATTCTGGGCTTTGTGTGGCGTTCACAAATCCTATCGTCACATTCTTGACAAACAAGGTACACGACTCTTTCCCCAGTATGAGGACAAAGTTTACTCATATTATTCTCCTTTCGTAATTGCAGCCTTATCAATCACAGTGCTCTTTACGAATACTGGGTCAACATTCACCGAAACACCTTCATAGATGAACTCATCAAGGTATTCGATGGCGTTACTGATAGTGGACATTTCATGTGCAAAAAGCATGTCTATGACTTCCTCGGCGGTCGCATAAACTTTATCCTGCGGCCATGTGGGATTCCAGTCATTGTCATAATTGTTTACATGCCAGCCATTATCCTGTTTCTTCGCAATTATGTGATTGTGATTGTTAAAACGATACTCGAATTCCTGCGAATTCTGCATACGAATCAACTTATCCTGTAAAGTAGCCATTTTATAACCTCCATTATTTATTCTCCTAATGACAAAAATAAAGTAGAAGTTAAGATGACAAACAGACTACTTCTTTGTTTGACCACAATCTATCCCTATCGATTCTGCCCAATATAGCATCGTTTTATCGTCTATCTCTTCCCTATTTTCTTCGCGCAGCTTAACCAAGTGCGTCAAAAGAAAATGTTGACCTATATAATACAAATCTCCACCCATCATTTTACAAAATCTCAAGAACCGCGAGATTCTTTTGTAATTATGATTGTTTTTTGTTACCCACATTTTAGTTCTTGATAGATGATTTTCTGACTTTTGGATTTTCAACCCATTTAACTCGTATCCGAGAAAGTTCAAAAATCTTTTTGTTCCAACGTGTATATATTCCATAGCCAAAGAATCACTGTTAATATCTACAACATCTTGTGCCGTAAGGAGTGGTGCTCGCCAATTGAATTTACTTCTTGTATCAGTCGGAAACATCCACTGAATGAAATTGTGATTCTTTTCAAATTGGTCGTCGTTGTACGATATGATTTCAATGAACATTTTTCCGTGGGCATTCGGTTTTTCGTTCCTAAAAAACTCTAAAAGCTTCATAACACAGCTCCTACATTTCAAATTCTGA
>JAEIGA010005908.1_pt1 | contig 18618 bp, 9 predicted proteins | sample 9270691 | NCBI WGS metagenome assembly JAEIGA01 (sample SAMN17057246, study PRJNA624740) | gut metagenome | biome: biome; isolation source: fecal sample | host: Bos grunniens | place: China: Xizang | collected 2019
ATGAAATAGCTATTATATCTCCAGTAAATAATACTATATTAGACTATCAAATTAAAAAGATTTTAAATGATAATAAAATAAGTGTATTTAATACAAAAAAACATAATAAGATAGTAGAATATCCATATTCAAATGCCCTAGTAGTTGCAGCATGTATATTTTATGGGTGCGAAGAGTACATAAAAGAAGATGAATACATAAGTTTTATAGAAATACTATTTGATGTAAATAGAATAAAAGCATATAAGATTTATAGAAATAAAGAAGAAAATATAGATTATAAAACTTTGAAAGAATATATATTATCTAAAAAAAGTGAGAATTTAAAAACTAGTGAGTTTTTAATAAAGTTTTATATAGATAAAATGTTAAATCTTAAAGATGGAATAGATAATGTAGATACTTGCAAAAACATAATTTATGAAAGTGAAGCATTTATAGAAAATATAAAAGTATTAGGACTTAATAAAGAAAACAATGAAGGTAAAATATTTATAGAAGTACTTAAGAGTACTATAAATGATTATTATAGAGTATCAGATATTATAGATTTAAAAAATTCAGATAATATTATTATTACTACTCCATATTCATATATATCGTATTGTATAGATAGACCTATACAAATTTGGGTAGATATAGGAAGTAATGCTTGGAATATGAAAATAGAAAAGGATATAAGTAACTTTATAGTACTTAGAAAGTCATTTAAAGAAAATCAAATATATACAAATGATATGGAAGAATACTATAAAAAGTATTACTTATATAATATGATATACAATTTACTTTTAGATGCAAAAGAAGTATATGCATATAAAAGTGAATATAGCGTAAATGGATATATACAAGAAAGTATACTATATGGTGTATTATTGAAATTAGTATCTAAGGGAGAGATGTAATGAATAATATAAATTATAGAGAAGATCAAATACCTATTATATCTTATGAAAAAGGAACAATGGCAGTGCCTGCAGTACCAGGAGCAGGAAAAACTTTTATAGTTACAAATTTAGTTGCTAAGTTACTATGTGAAAATAAGCATAAGGGTGGAAAGATACTTATTTTGACTTATATGAATAGTGCAGTAAACAATTTTAAAGGAAGAATAAAAAAGATATTACAAGAGAATGAAATAAAAGAGGAAAATTCATATGAAGTTATGACAATACATAGTTTAGCAGTAAAAATAATAAAAGAAAAACCAGAAATAGTTATGTTAAGTGAAGAATTTAATATAGCAGATGATTTACAAAAAAATATACTATTAAATGAATGTATAAGCAATTTTAAACTAAATGGTGGTCAAAGAGCATTTTTATGGTTTTTAAAAGACCAAAAAGATAATGATTGGAAAAATAGAATGATAGATGCTTGGGAGAATGGATTTTATGATCTTATAGGAAATGCTATAGGAGAATTAAAATATAATGATATTTCACCTGTAGATTTAGAAAATATAATAGATAGTGATTATAGAGGATTATTAAAAATAATATTACCTATATATAAAGAATATGATAGCAAGTTAAAGCAATATGGACTTTTAGATTATGATGATATACTAATATTAGCTTATAAAGCATTAACTTTAGATGAAAACTTAAGAAATAAATTTCAATCTAGATATAAATATATATTTGAAGATGAATGCCAAGATTCAAATGAGATACAAGGAAAAATAATAAAGCTAATATCTAAAGAAAATAATAATTTAGTAAGAGTAGGAGATGTAAACCAAAGTATAACTGGAACATTTTCATCATCAGATCCAAAATACTTTAAAGAATTCATAAAAGATGCTGATAACTGTTTTAGAATGGATATGTCTAATAGAAGTTCTAAAGATATTATTGATTTAGCAAATAGACTTGTTAAATATGTTACATCAGAGTTTAACCAAGTTGAATGTAGAGAAGCTTTAGAAGATATGGATATAAAAACTGTTCCAGAAAATAGAGGATATAAAGAAAATCCAAAGCCTGAAATTTATAGTATAAATACAAAGAAATATATTACTTGGAAAGAAGAAATTGAAAAAACAGTACTATATGCTAAAAATATAAAGAAAAAATATCCTGACAAAAGTATTGGCATATTAGTTCCATACAATGATCAAATAACCCAAGTAGCAAGAGTATTAACTGACAATAACTTAGAGTTTGAAGAGTTAGGACCTAACGCTTTAAATAAAAGAAAAATGTTAACAAATATATCCTATATAATAGACTTTATATTAAATTGTGATGATGTAGAAAAACTTATAATAGCTTTAGATAAAGTATTTATACATACAGATAATGAGTTAGGTAAATTAGATTTTTTAGAATTGATAAGAAAATATTCAACAGAAGAACTTATATATGATGAATATAAAGAAGAATTAATAATAGATAAAGATAGTGATGTATATCAAGGATATATAAAAGGGATAAGGGCCATTAAAGAAATACTTGAATATCCTATAACAAGACTAGACTTATTAATATTATTTATTGGAGAAAAGCTAGAATTAGAAAAAGAAGATAGAGCAGTTATTGACTATGTATCTTTCTATATAAAATACTTATCACTAGAAAATATAAATATGTCGCTTATGGATGTTTATGAAATAATATCAAATACAAGAAATAAAGTATTTAATTATATTATAGATGTAGTATATGAAATGAGTGGATATGAACCAGATCCTGGAAGTATAACAGTATGTAACTATCATAAGTCAAAAGGATTGGAGTGGGATTGTGTATTTTTATTAGGGCTTGTAGAGTACAATTTCCCGAATAATACTAAACAGAAATTTCAAAGTGATAGATGGTATTTAAAAGATAGATATAAAAATCCTATAGCTGTAGTTAAATCAGAAATAGATAAAATTTTAAATAAAAGTTGTAATATAGATTATATACATCAAAGTAAAATAGATGTAATAAATGAAAAGATAAGATTATTATATGTTGGTATAACAAGGGCTAAAGAAATGCTAATATTATCTTGTAGTTCATATAAGGATGAAACGGATATAGGAAAGAAAAATAAAGAACAAAAACCATCAATATATATAAATGAATTAGACAAGCATATACAACAAAAAAGGAGTATAAAGGCTTAAAATAAAGAGAGGTTATAAGTTTTGAATAATAAACTAAAATATTTTATCTATAGTCAAAACTCAATTAATACTTATAAATCATGTCCTAGAAAGTTTAAATATAAGTATATAGATAAAATAAATTGGAAGTATGATGATATAGAAAGTAGAGAATATTACGATAGCTTAAAAATAGGAAGTGAATTTCATTTACTATGTGAAAGATATTTTAGTAATATACCACTGGGTATAAATGAAAATACTAATTCTAAATTTAAAGCATGGATAGAAAAAATTAAAAAACTATTTCCTATGAATGATGAAGATAGTAAAATATATCTTCCAGAATATGAAGTAAGATTAAATTTAGATGGAGATATAATAACTGCAAAGTACGATTTAATAATTATTGATAAAGATAATATAGAAATTTGGGATTGGAAAACGGAGAATGTAAAATTAGAATATAAAAATGTAAATAACAGAATTCAAACTATAATTTATATGTTATTAGCAAAAGAAGTAGTTTGTAAAATATTTAATTTAAATATAAAACATGAAGATATAAAAATGAAATATTATCAACCACAATTTGATGATAAGCCAATAGAAATTTTATATAGCGAAGAAAAGCATAAAGCTAATAAAGTTAATATATCTAGATATATAGATATGATAAAAAATACAAATTATAAAGAAGATGATAATTATAAGTATCAACTTATTAAAAATGATAAGCATTGTAAATATTGTGAATTTAATAAGTTATGTAATAAACAAGATGTAAATTATAGCATATTTGAGGAGGACGTATATGAGTGTTAAGTTCATAGTTGGTAGAGGTGGAAGCGGAAAAACTACCTATATGCTAGAAGAAATAAGAGAAAGAGTTCAAGATAACGAAACATCTCCTGTAATCCTTTTAGTTCCAGAACAATATACATTTGAAATGGAAAAAAGGATGAGTAAATTATTTATAGGTAATAAAAAAGATAAATATTTAAGAGCTAGAGTATTAAGTTTTAAAACTATGAGTGATGTAGTTTTTTCTAAAGTAGGAGGATTAACAGATGTTAATATAAACTCTAGTGGTAAAGCGATGATAACTTATAAAGCTATAGAAAGTGCTAGCAATGACCTTCAGATATTTTCAAAATCAGCATCTCAACCGGGATTTGTTAACTCAATATCTGAAGTTATAAGCGAAATGAAACAATATAATATAAGTTACCAAAAACTAGAAGAGATATCACAAGAGGTTGATAATGAAACTTTAAAATTAAAATTAAATGATTTAAGTAAGATATATAAATCATTTGAAGAAAAATTACATGAAAATTATGTAGATTCTCAAGATATATTAAATTCATTAGCTCAAAAGATAGATAGTTGTGATTATTTTAAAGATGCTTATATATACATAGATGAATTTACTGGATTTACACCAAATCAGTATAGGGTATTAAGAACTATATTTAATAAAGCTAAAGAAGTAAATATATCCTTAACTGTAGATAATCCTTCAGTATTAACTTATAACAAAAGTGATGCTTTCTCTCGAACTAAATTTACATATGGAAAAATAATTAAGCTTTGCAATGAAGAAGGTATAAAATTATTGCCTTCTATAGACTTGAATAAAGAAATATTGCCTAGATTTAAAAATAGTGAAGAATTACAACATCTAGAAAGAAACTATAATTCTTATCCATACAAAGTGTATGAAGGAGAAACTAAAAATATACATATAAAAGAATTTAATAATTTGTATTCTGAAGTAGAAGAAGTTGCAAAAGAAATAGTAGAGTTAGTAAGAGACAAGGGAATAAGATATAGAGATATAACTGTTGCTACTAGAGATTTAAATAAATATGATTTTTTAGTTCATTCCATATTTAATGAATATAAAATACCTAACTTTATAGATAAAAAAAGAGAAGCTAAAGCAAATCCAATAATAGTTCTTATTATATCTGCTCTTGAAATGAAAAATAGAAGATATAGTTATGAAACTATGTTTAGATATCTAAAAAGTGGTCTTATAGGTATAAGTAAAGATGATATAAGCTTACTTGAGAATTATGTACTAGCTAACGGAATAAAGGGGAAAAAATGGTTTGAAGATAAGTGGGAATATAGACTATACCATAATATAATATCTGATGAAAATGACTATGAAGTTGAAGTAAGGGAAAGAGTCAATAAAATAAAAGATGATGTACTAAGACCTATAATATCATTACAAGAAAAGTTAAAAGGTAAAAATAAAGTAAGAGATATATGTAGATATGTATATGAGTTTTTAATTGATATAGATATGCAAGCTACTATAGAGAATTTAATATCTAATTTTAAAGATAAGGGAGAATTGGATATAGCCAATCAATACTCTCAAGTATTTAATATAGTAGTAGAAATTCTTGATCAAATGGTAGAAATAATGGGAGATGAAAATATATCATTAGATAAATTTGTAAAATTAATAAGCTTAGGATTTGATGAATATGAATTAGGATTAGTTCCTCCAAGTATAGATCAAGTACTTGTAAGTAGTGTAGATAGAATGAAAAATTCTGATACAAAATATCTTTATTTAATAGGTACAAATGACGGAATATTCCCATTAATAGCTAAAGATAATGGTTTATTAAGTGATAATGATAGAGAAAGTCTAGGAAAAAATGGAGTGGAAGTAGATATAGATAGTAAAACAAGAACCTTTGAAGAACAGTTCTTAGTTTATAAAGCACTAACTTCCACTAGTGAAAACTTAATAATAACTTATCCTATAGCAGATCATGAAGGAAAAACTTTAAGACCATCTGTTATAATATCTAGATTAAAAAAGTTATTCCCTAATGTAGATAATAAAAGTTATTTAATAGAAGAATATAATAATTCAGATGAAGATACTTTAAATAAAATAAGTACTAAAGCACCAACATTTAATGAGCTTATAAATAAAATAAAAGAATTTGATGATAGCAAAGAAATTAATGATATTTGGTTAGATGTGTATAGATATTATATGAATGATGAAGAGTATAAAGAAATAGCTAAGAAAGTTATAACTGGTTTAACATATACAAATCAAGTTCAGAAAGTTGAAGAAGAAAAAATAAAGAAATTATATGACAATAAAGCGCTTAGTGTTTCAAGACTTGAAACATATGCAAGATGTCCGTTTGCTTATTTTATGCAGTATGGATTAAAAGCAAAGGAAAGAAAAGAATACTCATTTACAGCTCCAGACTTAGGTACATTTATACATAACATATTAGACACATTCTCTAAGAATATGGAAAAAGATAATCTAACTTGGAGAAACATAAATGAAGACTATATAATAGAACAAGTATCAAGAATAGTTGAAAATATAGTATCAAAAGTTCCTGGGTATATATTAGAGAGTTCTTCAAGATATAGATACTTAGCGTATAGATTAAAAAATATGTTAATATCAGCAATAACTATAATAAGTGAACAAATAAGGCAAGGGTCATTTGAACCTAGTGATTATGAAGTTGACTTTGGAGTATATGGAAAATATCCACCTATAAAAATAGTATTAACTAGTGGAGAAGAAATAAATTTAAGAGGTCAAATTGATAGAATAGATGAATTTAAAAATGAAGAAGGAAAATATATAAGAATAATTGACTATAAATCTAGTAAGAGAGATTTAAGTTTAACTGATATATATCATGGATTACAACTTCAATTATTAGTTTATCTAGATGCAATATTAGAAAGTAATGCTGGTTTAAAACCTGCTGGAATACTATATTCATCAATAGATGACCCCATAGCTAAATTTGATGAAAATAAAGAAGATGATGAAATCAGAACAGAAATACTTAAGAAATTAAAAATGCAAGGACTACTTATAAAAGATTCTAATATAATTAAAGAAATGGACAAGTCTTTAGCAAATGGAGAAAGAACTACTTCTTTAGTCATACCTGCTAGTTTAAATAAAGATGGTAGTTTAGGTAGAAATACAAAAGGTGTTAGTATAGAAGAATTTGAAGTAATAAGAAAGTATGTAAAAGAAACTATACGAGATATATGTGAAGATATGTTTGATGGGAATATAAGTATATCACCTTACAAAAACAAAGATAAAAATTCATGTGAATTCTGTGAATACTCATCAATTTGTCAATTTGATAGTAGCTTAAAAGATAATAAGTATAAGATAATAAATAAAAAAAGTGATGATGAGATAATAAGAATGATGAAGGGAGAGATAAAATAATGAGTTCTCCTAAATGGACAAAAGAACAACAAGCAGTTATAGATAGTAGAAATTCAAATTTATTAGTAGCAGCCGCTGCAGGATCAGGTAAGACCGCAGTATTAGTTGAACGTATAATACAAATGATAACGGATAGAGAAAATCCAATTGATATAGATAAACTATTAGTAGTTACATTTACAAATGCAGCAGCATCTGAAATGAGAGAAAGAATAGGTGATGCTATAGGTAAGGCATTGGATAAAGATCCAGAAAATCGTCATTTACAAAATCAATTAGTTCTTTTAAATAAAGCAAGTATAACAACAATACATTCATTTTGTTTAGAAGTTATAAAGTCAAACTTCCACAGAATAAATCTAGATCCAAACTTTAGAATAGGTGACACAACAGAATGTACATTATTAAAGCAAGAAGCTATAGAAGAAGTATTTGAAGAGTTGTACGTGGAACAAAATGAAGGATTTTTAAATTTAGTAGAAAGTTATGCAGAAAAAAGAGGAGATAGTAATTTACAAGAGATAATTTTAGGAATATATAATTTCTCTATGGCATCACCAGACCCTAAAGAATGGTTAGAATATTCAGCAGAACAATTTAATATAAATGATGATTTTGATTTTTCAAAATCTATATGGGCAAATTCAATACTTGATACAGTATATATGGAAGTAGAAGGAATTGAGTCTAGTATGAGAAAGTCATTAGAAGAACTTGCAGGTATAGAAGAATTAGAAACATATTTAATAAAGTTTAGAAGTGACTATCAAACTATAAAAAGTATATTAGAAGCTTGTGATGCTGATAATGAAAACTCATGGAATGATACATTTAAAGCTATGTCTTTAGCAGAATTTGAAAACTATGTAAAAGGGGTAAAGAAAGTTCCAAAGGATGCTCCAGAGTATATAACTGAAATAAAAAAAAGAGCTGATGATATAAGAAAAAATGCTAAGAAAACTATACAAGATATGGTTTCTTCAGTATTTAGAAAAGAAAATGAGGCTATAAAAGAAGAAATTAAATATTTATATAAAATAGTAAAATCAATATCAGAAACTGTGCTTAAGTTTGAAGATGCTTATAGTAATAAAAAGAGAGATAAAGGAATTATAGACTTTAACGATATTGAGCATTTTGCATTAAAAATACTTATTCAAAAAGATGAAGATGGTAATGATATTCCATCAGATATAGCTTTATCTTATAGAGATAAATTCTATGAAATATTTATAGATGAGTATCAAGATAGTAACTTTGTACAAGAAGTACTTTTAAGTAATATTGCTAAAATAAAAACTCCAAATAGATTTATGGTTGGAGATGTAAAACAGAGTATATATAGATTTAGACAAGCTAAACCTGAAATATTTTTAAAAAAATATAGAGATTATGATACAGAAAAAGGTGCATTACACAGAAAAATAATGCTTTATAAAAACTTTAGAAGTAGAGAAGAAGTTGTAAATTGTGCTAATTATATATTTGAAAATACTATGAGTAAGCAAATAGGGGATATTGATTATACAGAAGATGAAAGACTTAACTTAGGTGCAATTTTCAAAGAAAATGAAAATGAAAATGCTATAGTTGGAGGACCATCAGAAATACATTTAATACAAACTAAGCAAGTTATAAATGATTCAAAAGATGCTAAAGAAAAAGAATCTGATGAGGATGAAGAAGAAATAGATAATATCCAAATTGAAGCTAGAATGGTTGGAAAAATAATAAAGGAAATGATGCATCCTAAGGAAGATGGTAAAATACAAATGGTTTATGATAAACATTTAGATGATTATAGACCGGTAGAGTTTAAAGATATAGTAATATTGCTTAGAGCTACATCTGCTTGGGCACCTGTATTTGCTGATGAACTTATGGATATGGATATACCAACTTATGCTGATATAGGTGTAGGATATTTTGATACTATCGAAATTAAAACTATAATGAGTTTACTGCAGGTTATAGATAATCCTATGCAAGATATACCTATTTTAGCAGTACTTAAGTCACCTATATGTGGATTTACACCAGAAGAGCTTATTGATATAAGAGTTGAGGATGAAAACAGAACTTTTTATGAAGCATTAGAAAGCTACAGTAACCAAGATAATGAACTTGCACATAAATGTTTAGAATTTTTAAAGAGGCTAGACGATTACAAAGAGAAATCACTATATATGAGTACCGATGAGTTTTTATGGTATCTGTATACTCAAACTGGATACTTTGCTTATGTTGGAGCACTACCAGGTGGTTCTCAAAGACAAGCAAACTTAAAAATATTATTTGAAAGAGCCAAACAATTTGAAGAAACAAGTTTTAAAGGTATATTTAACTTTATAAACTTTATAAGTAAATTAAAAAGGTCAAATACAGATATGGGTAGTGCTAAAACCCTTGGAGAAAATGCAAATGTAGTTAGAATTATGAGTATACATAAAAGTAAAGGACTAGAATTCCCCGTAGTTATATGTTCGGGTATGGGGAAAAATTTTAATAACCAAGATTTTAGAAAAAGTATACTATACCATCATGATTTAGGGTATGGACCAGAACTAGTAGATTATAAAAGAAAGATATCATATCCAAGTATAGCTAAAGAAGCTTTAAAAAGTAGAATAAACATAGAAAACTTATCGGAAGAAATGAGAGTTTTATATGTTGCATTTACTAGACCAAAAGAAAAGTTAATTATAACTGGTTCATCTAGAGATATAAATAAAAGTATAAGTTCTTGGTCAAATGGAATAGACTCTAATCAACCAATATCTAAGTATAAAATTTTAAAAGGTAAAAGTTATCTAGACTGGATAATGCCTTCAGTTTTAAAACATAAAGATTTAGAAAATATTAGAGATATTGTTGAAGTCGAATTAGATAATATAGATAATCATCCTTCTAAATGGCGAACTAAAATTTGGTACAAAGAAGATATAACTATTGAAAATAAAGAAGATGAAGAACATAAAAGTGTAAGAGAAACTTTGGAAAACTTAGATATAAATAGTCCACAGACTTCTTATTATGATGAAATAAAAGAAAAATTAGATTATAAGTATAAGTATGAAGTTTCTACAACAAAACCTGCAAGTATATCTGTAACAGAAATTAAAAAGATACAAAATTCTTATGAAGAAGAATTAACACAAGAGATGTTCAATAATAAAATAGTACTTAAAAAACCTTTATTTATGCAAGAAGAAGCACAAGATAAAATTACCGGAGCAGAAAAAGGAAGTATAGTACATTTAATTATGGAACTTTTAGATTTTAATAAAATAAGTACAGTAGAAGAAATAAAAGAACAGATAAATGATTTTATAAAGAAAAGTATCATAACAGAAAAACAATCAACTGCTATAAATCCATATAAAATATATAAGTTCTTTAAATCACATATTGGACAAAGAATGTTAAAGTCTAATTTTGTAAAACGAGAACAAGCAATATATGCTCAAATAAAACTTAAAGATGTATATATATATGAAGATTTACTAGATGAAGAAAATTCAAAGTTTTATGATGATGAAAGTATAATGCTAAGAGGTATTATAGATGCATACTTTGAAGAAGATGAAAAGATAGTGATAGTTGATTATAAAACTGATTTTGTAACAGATGAAAATAAGGAAGAAGTAATAAATAGATATAAGAAGCAATTAGACTTATATGCAGATGTTATGAAAAATCTTACGGGTAAAGAAGTTAAAGAAAAGTATATTTATTTATTTGGTATTGATGAAGGTATATCTATATAACGAAGTTTAAAGATTATATAGGAAATAAGTCAATAATAAATAAAATATAGAAAATCGTATGTTGATATATTACTATTATAGTATATACACCTAAGGGGGATTTTTAATGGATAAGATATATATAAAAGATTTAGAAATATTTGCGTTTCATGGTGCAATACCTGAAGAAAAAGTTTTAGGACAAAAATTTGTTTTAAGTTTTGAGTTAGATGTAGACCTTCGTCAAGCTGGAAAAACTGATGACTTAACAAAAACAGTTCATTATGGAGAGTTAGCTCAAAAAGTTGAAGAAGAGTTTACAAAAATATCTTATGATTTAATAGAAAAAGCAGCAGAAGAAATATGTGAATTTGTACTACTTAGCTATCCTTTAGTTAAGAAAGTAAAATTATTATTAGTAAAACCATGGGCTCCAACTAGAAAACATGTAGAACATGTAGCAGTTGAACTTGAAAGAAAATGGAGTAAAGTTTATATAGCTGCAGGAGCGAATTTAGGTGATAAAGAAGAAACCTTAAAAGAAGCTATAGCTAAAATAGATGAAAGAAAAGATTGTGTAGTTACAAAAGTATCTAATTTCTATACAACTAATCCAGTAGGATATGAAAATCAAGATAAGTTTGTAAACTGTGTATTTGAAATTAATACATTACAAACACCAAGTGAGCTTATGGACACTTTATTAAGTATTGAAGCTGAATTTAAAAGAGAAAGAATAATAAGATGGGGTCCAAGAACTTTAGATTTAGATATTATATTCTATGATGATGTAATTTCGTATGATGAGCATATACTAATACCTCATCCAAGAGCACATGAAAGACAATTTGTTATGAAACCTATGTGTGATATAAATCCATATTTTGTACATCCTGTGTATAGAAAAAGGGTAATGGATATATCTAATGAGTTAGGTGAACTGTAATAAAATTTAAATTAGCTACTTATAAAGTAGTATGTACATAAAGTATTATTGCTATATGCATATAAAATTAGATGATAAACTTTTAAAGGTATTATTAATATATATTAATAATACCTTTAATTTTTACTTATTATGATTCTATGATGTATCAAAAACTATTGGTAACTTATGTATCAAAGTAGTATCAATATGTTTAGAAAAGTAAAAAATGATATTTTGAGCAAATCGAATTTTTTACATATTGATGATCTAATTAAAAATTTATTGACTATTTAAATTAATAAATATATCCTTATAAAGGATTAATTGATAATATAAACTGTACTAATATATTTAAAATATGTAAAAATAACATCTAAATATTAAATAAGAAATATAAAAAGGAGATTAGACATGAATAAAATAATGAGTTCAGACAGAACAAAAGGAATAATATTCATTATATTATCTGCTCTAGGATTTGCACTAATGTCAGCATGTGTAAAGCTAGCAGGAGATTTACCAAACTTTCAAAAAGTTTTCTTTAGAAATTTAGTATCTGCAACTATTGCATTATATTTAATAATTAAACATAAAGGAAGTTTTACAGGAAAAAAAGAAAATAGAAAAGTGCTATTAATGAGGTCTACTTTTGGTACATTAGGTGTAATATTAAATTATTATGCTATAGATAAATTAGTATTATCTGATGCAAATATGTTAAATAAATTAAGTCCATTTTTATCTGTTCTTTTATGCGCTTTATTTTTAAAAGAAAAAATAAATAGAAAACAGATAATATCTATTATAATAGCATTTACGGGTGCTTTACTTATAATAAAACCTACGTTTAGTATAGAGATTATACCTTATTTATCAGGAATCTTTGGGGCATTATTTGCAGCGTCAGCATACACTTGTTTAAGAGTGTTAGGAAATAAGGAACAGTCTTATACGATAGTATTTTTCTTCTCAATGTTTTCATTAATAACTATTTTACCTATATTTATATATGTTTATGAACCAATGACAATATCTCAATTAATCTACTTACTTTTAGCAGGAATATTTGCAAGTTTAGGTCAATTTGGAATAACATTAGCTTACAGATATGCACCAGCTAAAGAAATATCTATATTTGATTATACTAATATAATATTCTCAGCAATACTAAGTATATTTATATTTAATCAATATCCAGATATATTAAGTACTGTAGGATATATAGTAGTATTTTCAGCAGCATTTTATGTATTCTTATATAATAAAAAATTAGATAAAATGGAAAAGCAAAGTGAAGAAAAATAGTTTGAATTAATTTATTATATACAATAATATAGTTATATAAAATAACTAATGATAAGGTGTGACTAAATGGAAGAATTAAAAAAATCAATTAAAGAAATTGTAGAGCAAGAAATTTTAAAAGTAGTTATAAGTAATAAAAAAGATAAAGATGAAGTATTTAATAAAATAGTAATTTCTTTAAAGGAAAACTCTAAAAATAAATATTATCAAGTAGAGAAATACACTGATAAGCAAGTTTTTCATGAAAATATTGAATTAGATACATTAGAAAATAAAATATTAGAGTATATGGAATCTAAGTATAAGCAACTTTCTGCATGGGCAACAAATATGAATTTTGACTTAAAAATATCTAAGAAAAATAAAGTTTTCTTAGGTAAAAAAAGAAGTGATAATTCTAATATTATTGTTAAAGGACACAACAAAGAAAAAAATTATATATTAAAAGAAGGTACAATAATACAACCACTTATAGATTTAGGTGTATTTACAAAAGAAGGTAAAGTTGTAAATTCTCAGTATGATAAGTATAAACAAATAAACAGATTTATAGAAATTATAGATGATGAAGTAAAGAAGAATAATTTCGAAGAGTTAACTATATTAGATTTTGGGTGTGGAAAATCATACTTAACATTTGTTTTATATTATTATTTTACAGAAATAAAAAAGATAAATGTAAAAATGATAGGACTAGACTTAAAAGCAGATGTTATTAAAAAATGTAATGATATAGCTAAGAAATATAAATATGAAAATTTAAAATTTGAGCTTGGAGATATAAATGGGTTCAAATATAATAATAAAGTTGATATGGTAATAACATTACATGCATGTGATACTGCTACTGATTATGCTTTATATAATGCTATAAAGTGGAATACAAAGATGATATTCTCAGTACCATGTTGTCAGCATGAACTTAATAGTCAAATGAAACCAGAAAATTTACCAATAGTATCTAAGTATGGAATAGTAAAAGAAAGAGTATCAGCTCTTATGACAGATGCAATTAGAGCTAACTTATTAGAATGTTTAGGATATAAAACTCAATTATTAGAATTTATAGACATATCACATTCTCCTAAAAATATTTTAATAAGGGCATCTAAGTCAAATATATCAAAAGATAAAAAAGAAAAATCATTATCAGAAGTTAATGATTTAATAAAAGAATTTAACTTTAATCCTACACTATATAAATTATTAAAGGAAGATAACTTAATATAATATAAAAAGTCATCCAAATTAGGATGGCTTTTTTGTATTTAGATAAATTTTATAAGGTGAATATAGTTAAAAAATTGGCGTCTACAAGGGGGAGTTTGTAGACGCCATATATACTTATTAGGGGGAGAGATATATAATTTCCGCTCTCAATAATAAGTATTAACAATTTAATATTTTATATACATTCATATAAAAAAAACACCTATAGGGGGGGAATAGGTGTTTAAAATGAGGGGAAAATTTTTTATATCCGATCGATAAAATATTTACAGGAGTTTTAAAATTTTAGTTATTAAGAGAAACTAATATTAAGTTTCTCTTAATATAACATATGTATTTATTGATAAAATGTTACATATTTTTTAGAAGAATGAAATTTATTGATTATATTTATCTAAATTTATCAAAATATAAAGAATTTATATATAAACTCCTCTTATACTTTATTAAGAATTAATCATAATGAATAAGTTATATTTTGAATACAGGTTATATAAAATGTAAAATATAATATAAAATATAGAAGTTTATATTATTTACCAAATATAACTAAATATGATATAATTTATTAAATTAAAATAAATTTTAGGAGTGTGGTAAGGGTTGGATTCGACCAGTATTTTAATTCAAATAATAACATTATTAATATTACTTCTAGCATCAGGTTTTTTCTCTGCATCAGAAACATCACTGATGTCATTAAGTAAAATAAGAATAAGACATATGCAAGAAGAGGGAATAAAAGGAGCTAAATTAGTTGCAAGTTTGATAGAAGATTCAAATAAGCTACTAAGTTCAATATTAATCGGTAATAACGTTGTAAATATAGCAGCTACTTCTATATCTACATCTTTATTTATTGCACTACTTGGACCGCAAGGTGTACCTGTAGCGACTGCGCTTATGACTGTATTAGTATTATTATTTGGAGAGATAACTCCAAAAACTATAGCTGCTAATAATTCTGAGAAAGTTGCTATCTTTGTATCAAAACCAATAAAGATAATTATATTTATATTAAGGCCAGTAGTATGGATATTTAATTTAGTTACAAACATAATATTTAAATTATTAGGAATAAAATATAAAGGTAATCAGCCATATATAACAGAAGAAGAACTAAAGACTATGGTAAATGTAAGTCATGAAGAAGGACTTCTTGAAATAGAAGAAAGACAAATAATAAATAATGTATTCCAATTTGGTGATATGCAAGCTAAAGAAGCTATGGTACAAAGATTAGATATGATGGCTATAAATAGCGAAGATAAATATGCAGAAATAATAGATATGTTTAAAAATGAAAAGTTTAGTAGAATGCCTGTTTATAATGAATCAATAGATGACATAATAGGTATTTTAAATATAAAAGATATAATATTTTTAAGTGATGAAGAAATAGAAAACTTCGATATAAAAGATTATATAAGAGAACCATTCTTTACATATGAATTCAAAAAGATTACACAATTACTAGAAGAAATGAAAATAGAAAAAAGTCAAATGGCTATAGTTGTAGATGAATATGGTGGAACATCAGGACTTATAACTATAGAAGACTTAGTTGAGGTAATTGTTGGTGATATAGAAGATGAATATGATGAAGAAGAAGAAGAAATAGAAGTAATAAAAGAAGACGAATATATTGTAGACGGAAGTATAAAAATTACTGATGTAAATGAACTTATAGGAGTTAAGCTAGAATCTGAAGAATTTGATTCTATAGGAGGATATATAATAGGATATCTAAGAAGACTACCTGAAGAAAATGAAGTAATTGAAGTAGATAATATAAAGTTCTGTATAGAAAGTTTAGATAAGAATAGAATAAAAAAAGTAAGAATATATACATAATAAAACACTATAAATATAGTGTTTTATTTTTTTATTTAAATTGATATATATTATTAAAAATAAATAATACATATAATATTTATTTTTTGATTAATTGTTATATTACTCTATAAGTAGACCATGAATTTTTAAAGTACATATACTTTAATATAATATTATAATATAATGGATATATTAAATAATATATATAAAATCTAATAAAAGTGATAAAGGAAGGGTTGAATATGAGAGAAAAAGTAGTTAAAAGATTTTTAAAATATGTTACTTTTGATACAACTGCAAATCCTAAAAATGCAAATTGTCCATCAAGTGAAGGGCAAAGAGTTTTTGCAAATTATTTAGTAGAAGAATTAAAATCTTTAGGATTAGAAGATGCACATGTTGATGAGAATAGTTATGTTATGGCAACATTAAAAGGAAATACAGAAGGTGTAGAAACTATAGGCTTTATATCTCATTTAGATACAGCACCAGATATTACTGGTAAAAATGTAAATCCACAAATAATAAAAAACTATGATGGTAACGATATAGTTTTAAATAAAGAATTAAATATTATAACATCACCAACAGATTACCCAGATTTAAAGAAATTTGTAGGTGAAGATTTAATTGTTACAGATGGTACAACTTTACTTGGAGCAGATGATAAAGCGGGTATAGCTGAAATAATTACTGCAATTGAATATTTAGTAAATAATCCTCAAATAAAACATGGAGATATAAAAGTTGGATTTACACCAGATGAAGAAGTAGGTAGAGGAGCAAATTTATTTGATGTTGAGAAATTTGGAGCAAAATATGCATATACTATTGATGGTGGAATAATGGGAGAGCTTCAGTATGAAAACTTTAATGCTGCAGGAGCTACTATAAATATACAAGGTAGAAATGTACATCCAGGATCAGCAAAAAATAAGTTAATAAACGCATTACATATAGCTGCGGAAATATCACAAATGTTCCCACAAAGTCAAAGACCTGAGACGACAGAAGGATATGAAGGGTTCTATCATCTTAATGATATAAATGGAAATGTTGAAAATGCAACTATGGTTTATATAATAAGAGACCATAGTAAAGAAAAGTTTGAACATAGAAAGCAATATATGAAAGATGCTATATCAAAGATAAATGAAAGATATGATGGAAGAGTTACATTAGAGCTAAATGACCAATACTATAATATGAAGGAAAAAGTGGAACCAGTTAAATTCATAGTAGATATAGTAGAAGATGCTATGAAAGAATGTGATATAACTCCAATAATAGTACCAATTAGAGGAGGTACAGATGGAGCTAGGTTATCATTTATGGGATTACCATGTCCAAACATATTTACAGGCGGGCTTAATTTCCATAGTAAAAATGAATGTATTCCAGTAATAGCCTTAGAAAAATGCTCAAATTTAATAGTTAAGATAGCACAAAAATATGCTCAAAGATAAAGATAATATTAGTTTAAAATAAAAAACAGTCCTATATAGGGCTGTTTTTTATTTAAACTTGATATTATCTTAAGACAAGTTGTAACAATTTATCTAAATGAATAATATATATTATTAAGTAGATTATTTATCTACTTAATCAAATACTCTTGAATAGCAGCTAATATATACGATAAGTATAAAATTTAGGATAAGAAGTATTTCCTATAATTAAATAAGTTAGAGATCAAAAATATATTAAGGAGAGAATAAAAAATGAAAGACGATAAATATCATAAAGATTTAGAGCATAAAGGTGAAGAAGATATAGATATAGGTTTAGATAACAACATGGAATTACAGTCGAACTTAGAAGCTATTCAAGAAGCAGAAGCGGAAGCAGAAGCTAATGCTAATGCGAATGCTAATGCAGAAGCGGAAGCAGAAGCAGAAGCGGAAGCAGAAGCAGACTCAGAAGCGGAAGCAGAAGCAGAAGCAGAGGCAGAAGCGGAAGCAGAGGCAGAAGCAGAAGCAGAGGCAGAAGCAGAGGCAGAAGCAGAAGCAGAAGCAGAGGCAGAAGCAGAGGCAGAAGCAGAAGCAGAGGCAGAGGCAGAGGCAGAAGCAGACTCAGATTCAGACTCAGATTCAGACTCAGATTCAGACTCAGATTCAGACTCAGATTCAGATTCAGACTCAGACTCAGAAGCCAATGCGAATGCAGCGGCTAATGCTAATGCGAATGCAGAAGCAGAGGCAGAAGCAGAAGCCGAAGCAGA
>JAEIGA010005909.1_pt1 | contig 18618 bp, 16 predicted proteins | sample 9270691 | NCBI WGS metagenome assembly JAEIGA01 (sample SAMN17057246, study PRJNA624740) | gut metagenome | biome: biome; isolation source: fecal sample | host: Bos grunniens | place: China: Xizang | collected 2019
ACCGCGTAACACGCGAGATCGATCTCGCGGGGCGCAGGGTAATGCTCGTTGATACGGGCGGAATTGCCTTCGATAAAACGGTCACGAAGGATCCTCTTGATGAGGAGACTCGTTCGCAGGCGGCCTTAGCCGTTGAGGATTCTGCCGTCTGCGTGATAGTCGTCGACTCGCGCGAGGGGGCAGCTCCGCTTGATCTTGAAGTCGTACAGCGCGTCAGAGAGTCTGGCGTACCGTGCATGATTGCGGCGAACAAGTGCGATACTGCTGATGATGATTGGAGAGCGGCGGAGTTTGAGCGTCTGGGGCTTCCCGTCTTTGCGATTTCTGCGGAGCACGGAAGAGGCATTGACGCGCTTGTTTCCGCCGTCACGGCGAAACTTCCGCCTGCAGAACAGGATGAGTCGAAAGAGCATCCGTTGCGCGTTGCCATCGTAGGCAGGCCCAACGTCGGCAAATCATCTTACATAAACCGTCTTCTCAACGCGCCGCGCGTTATCGTCTCTGAAATTGCTGGCACAACGCGCGATGCTGTCGAAGTTCCTTTTTCGATAGGTTCCGGTCCTGAAGCGCGTCATTACATGCTCGTAGACACGGCAGGAATGAAGCCGCATACGAAAATGTCGCGCACGAGTATCGACAACTTTTCGCTTTTCCGTTCCGAGCAGGCAATTGAAGAGGCAGATGTGGTGGTTTTGCTTCTTGATCCTACTGTCGGGCCGACGTTTCAGGATAAGCGCATCGCAGGCAAGATTCTTGAAGCAAAGAAAGCCTGCGTTCTTATGCTCAACAAGTGGGATCTTGCATCTGAAGAGGGAATAACGGATGAAAAGAAGGCGGCAGCGGCCGTTCGCAAGATGATGCCGTTTCTTTCCTTTGCGCCGATTGTATTCTGCTCGAACAAGTCGGGCTATAACATCCGCCGCACTGTCGATGCCATCGATAAGGCGGCTGCGAGCGCGTCAGAGCGTCTTCCCACCGGAATGCTCAACCGCGTGATTGAGACTGCCTCTAAACGCACTCTCGCACCAACTGTCCGCGGGCGCAGGCTTAAGATATTCTATTCTCTCCAGGTGTCGGTCAATCCGCAGACGATTAGGCTTTTCGTCAACGATCCGAAACTGGTCACTCCGGCATATTTGTCGTATATCGAAAAGAACATCCGCGCCAGATTCGGTTTGGAAGGGGCTCCTTTGAGAATGTTTTTAAAGGCGCGTACGCGGAAAAGTCCGCAATCTTCCCAGTCTTCGGCGAAGAGTTCTGAATAAATTTGAGTTATATTTTTTTAATGGAAAAAGATTACAGAAAGCACAAAATGGGGCCGCGGGAAATGGTTTCGGGCGGTGAGTGGATTTATGGACGCAATCCCGTCGAGGAGGTTCTTGCCGCAGGGCGGCGCACAGCGACGGAGATTATTCTTCCTCCCGCATCGAAGGGCGAGGACGACCAGATTTCGCGTATCCGCGACGAGGCTCTCTCTCGGAGAATAGTTGTGCGGACGATGGAGCGCGAGAGGCTCGACAAACTTGTGCGCTACGGTCATCATCAGGGAGTGGCGATAAAAGCAAGCCCCTATCCGTACGTAGATTTTGAAGACATTTTGCAGGCTGTAGAGGAAGATGAAAACGCCACAGTAATGGTATTTGATCACCTTGAAGATCCTCAAAACGTCGGTTCTATTCTCCGTACCGCATGTGCGGCCGGGGTGACGGGCGTTATTATCCCGGAAGACCGTTCATGCGGAATTACACCCGCCGCCGTTCGTGCAAGCGCGGGCGGCTCCGAGCATATTCGCGTCTCGCGGGTAGTCAATATCGTAAGGGCGATGGAAAGCCTTAAAGAGGCAGGAGTATGGATGACGGGCCTTGACTTCGGCGAAGGAGCAAAGCCTTATACATCAATTGATTTTAGGGGGAAAGCGGGGTTGGTCGTAGGTGCGGAAGGCAGCGGTCTTTCTCGCCTTGTCCGCAGCACGTGCGATTTCGTGGCCGAGCTTCCGATGCCTGGAGGGTTTGAGTCTCTTAACGCCGGCGTCGCCGCAGGAATTGCGCTTTACGAGATTTTGCGACAGAGAGGGGCGGGTCGATGAAGCTTGAAAACATCCGTAACTTCTGCATCATCGCCCATGTAGACCATGGCAAAACTACTCTTTCCGACCGTATCCTTGAGCTTACAAAAGCCATAAGCCAGCGTGAACTTAAGGAGCAGACTCTCGATGCGATGGATTTGGAACGTGAAAGAGGCATTACAATCAAGTCTCATCCAGTTTCGATGTCGTATCTCGCAAAGGACGGCAAGCAGTATCTTTTCAATCTTCTCGATACTCCCGGCCATGTCGACTTCGCATACGAAGTTTCACGCTCGATGGGCGCTTGTGAAGGTGCTCTTTTAGTTGTTGATGCGGCGCAGGGTGTGGAAGCGCAGACTGTTGCCAATACGTATTTTGCGCAGGATGCGAAGCTTGAGATAGTTCCCGTTCTCAACAAGGTTGATCTTCCCGGTGCAGACGTGAAGGAAGTTTCGCGCGAAATTGAGGATATTCTCGCAATATCGATGGACGAGCCTCTCCTCGTTTCTGCAAAGACGGGACTGGGGTGTGAAGAAGTTCTTGAGGCTATTGTTAGCCGCATTCCGCCGCCCGAAACTATGGGAGTGGATGCTCCCTTGCGCGCACTTGTGTTTGACTCTGTGTTTGATGAGTTTCGCGGCGTAATCACTTATGTTCGCGTAATGGACGGCTCTCTCAAGGCCGGTCAGAGCGTTTCATTTATGGGCTCTCATGTGACGACTACGGTCCATGAGGTTGGCATATTCTCTCCTAACAAGAAACCAGTCGACCGTCTTGAGGCGGGGCAGGTGGGCTATATTGTCGGTACAGTCAAAGACCCGAGCGAAATTAAGATTGGAGATACTGTCACGACGACGAAGCTTGGCGCGACTGAGCCTCTTCCAGGTTTCCACGACATCCACCCGACAGTTTTTTGCGGCATTTATCCCATGTCGACGGATGAATTCCCTAAAGTGGCGCAGGGGCTTGAGAAGCTTCATTTAAATGATTCAGCTTTCACGTTCCATCACGAAAGTTCTCTTGCTCTTGGGTTCGGCTTCAGGTGTGGCTTTTTAGGTCTTCTTCACATGGAGATTGTGCAGGAGCGTCTGAGGCGCGAGTTTAATCTCGACATTATCTCAACGTCTCCTGGTGTAATTTACAAGCTTAAGATGCGCGACGGTACGGAGAAGGATCTCGATAATCCCCTCCAGATGCCAGATCCTTCCGCGCTTGAAACGATTTCCGAGCCGATTCTCAAAGCGCGCATCATCACTCCGTCAGAATCGATAGGAGACATAATGCGCATTGTGATGGATCGCCGCGGTCTCGTAGAAGGGACAGAGACGATAGATGCAAAGAGGGTGATGCTCCACTGCATGTTGCCTCTTAACGAGATTCTGATCGATTTCCACGATACTTTAAAAAGCGTCTCGCACGGCTACGCGTCAATGGATTACGAGCCTGCAGGGTATCAAGTCTCCGACATCGTCAAGATGGATATTCTTCTTAATTCCGAAACGGTTGACGCTTTTGCAACGATGGTTCATCGCGATAAGGCGAGAACACGCGGCATACAGATGTGCAAGGCTCTCGCCGAGACGATTCCTCCGCATCAGTTTAAAATCCCAGTACAGGCGGCAATCGGGCGCGAGATTATTGCGCGCGAGGATATTCGTCCGTTCCGCAAGGACGTTCTCGCTAAGCTTTACGGAGGCGATGTTACGCGAAAGATGAAGGTGCTCGAGAAGCAGAAGCGCGGCAAGGCGAGAATGAAGGAATTTGGTCATGTCAACGTGCCGCAGTCGGCCTTCATCGCCGTTCTTAAGGGCACGATCAAGGAACATTGATATTCATTAGAAGTTTTACGCTGTGGCGGGCGAGACAGTTAAAACCGAGGCCATTTGCTTAGCCGTTTATCCATGGTCGCGCACAAGCCATGTCGTCTCATGGCTTACCGACGTAGGTAAGGTTGTTACAATAGTCAAAGGCGCTCAACGCCCGAAAAGCGCGTTTCTCGGCCAGTACGACCTTAACTACACGTGCCAGATAATTTACTATGCCCGCGCAAAAGGCGATGTTCACGCTTTAAGGGAATGCTCGCCAGTCGCCTTCAGAGAGGAATTGAGGAGTGATACGGGGTCTCTTGCATTAGCCTCGTATTTCCGTTTTCTTTCTGACTCTCTTGCGCCGCAAGGGCCCGATGCGGCGGCGTGGTTTCAAGCCCTTCAAACTCACCTTGATGCACTTGCGGAGAAAAAGATACATCCTTTTTCTTTGCTTCTAAAGTATGAGATTTGTGTTTTAGAATTGTTGGGTCTTTGGTCGGGAATCTCCCCGGAAGGCGGCGCTTTTATTCTTCGCGGTGAGAGGAAAATCTCTGTTTCCTCTGAAGTGGCAAGGTGTCTTGGTGCGCCAGAAAAAGAAAAAAATATTGAAGTCCTACTTGACGCGGCAAGGGTAATTGGTGTATTCTACACATTCCATGTCGATGTATCGGCGGAGGTCAGGAGGTCTGCCCTCCAAATAGCAACAAGAACAATCCAGAAAAAACGGAGTATTAAATGAATAAGAAGTTCCTCGGAACGGTCGCACTTGTGGGTGCGGTGGTCGCTGGGTGCAGCAAGGATGCTCAGGATGCTGAAAGCGCAGAAAAAGCACCTGTTCCGGATGCCGTAGTTTTGAAGGTCAACGGAGTTGAGCTCAAGCGCTCCGCCATCGATAGCGATATTGAGGCTATCGTTAAGGCTCAGGGAGACAAACTTCCTGCCGAGCAGCTCCCTTACATCCGCAATCAGATTCGTTCGCAAGTGGTGCAGAACTTCATCGCACGCACTGTTCTGAACGAGAAGGCGAAGGCCGCCGGGTTCGTCGTTACCGACGCAGACCGCAAGGCTCGTGAGGAAGAAGTCGTCAAGGCTCTCAGCCGTCAGCCCAACGGGCCGAAGACGCTTGATGAATATTTCAAGAATGTCTACCCATTCGGCGAGAAGCGCGGTCGCGAAGAGTTTGAGCAGGGTATTCTCATCGATAAGATGATCAAAGACGCTCAGGCGAAGGCTCCTGCAGCTGATTTCAAGGCAAAGGCCGACGAGATTATCGCGTCGATCGTTTCTAACAATGCTAAAGTCGTTACAGACGCCGATGCACTTAAGAAGATTAAGAACATTAAATCTGCTCTCGATAAGGTCGACGCGAAGGGGCTTGCCGCTGCGTTTGCCGACGCGGCTAAGAAGAATTCCGGCTGCCCCTCGTCCTCTAACGGAGGCGATCTTGGCGATTTCGGGCGCGGCGCGATGGTGCCTGAGTTTGACAAGGCAGCTTTCGAGCTTCCTGTGGGCAAGGTTTCCGAGCCTGTCAAGACACAGTACGGTTATCATCTCCTCTTTGTAACTGAGAAGATTCCTGCAGTTGAAGCAAAGGGCGATACGCCGGCTTCTCCCGAGAAGGTTCGTGCAAGTCACATTCTTATCAAGGTTGAAAATCCCCGTCCTGTACCGAAAGCGGAAGAGGTCATCGAAAGCCTTAAGAAGCAGTCTGAAGGGGAATTTGTCAGAAATTTCGTTATGGCTGAGATTGAAAAGGCTAAAATCGAAGCTTTTGACGATGAATACAAGGCTTTTGTCCCGAAAAGCGCCGCTAAGGACGCTTGCAAGGATAAAGACTGTGGTGAATGCCCCGTTGAAAAAACGGAAGGAAAATGATATACTACGCGCTGTTTGAAAGGAAAAGAAGAAAATGAGCCAGCACGCATCTCTTAAAAGTTCAGGTAAGATTACATCGAAGCGCAACGTTCTTAAGCGTTTTGAGAGGGTTGACCTTCTCCAGAAGCGCGGAGAATGGAAGGAAGGTTGTCGCGGTTTGGGCCTTAAGAAGACCAAGCCCGAGTAATGGTGTAAAACATACCTCAAAGACCGAGGCGCCCGGATGTTGTGTCCGGGCGTTTTCTTCAAAAGGAAACAAGAAATGGGACTTTCCGTCGGTATTGTTGGCTTGCCTAATGTCGGCAAGTCAACTTTGTTTAATGCGTTGACTAAAAAGCAGCAGGCTGCGGCAGAAAATTATCCTTTCTGCACGATTGAGCCAAATTCGGCAATCGTGGAAGTGGCGGATGAGCGCCTTGAGGCACTTGCCAAAATAGCAAAGTCGGAGCAGATAATCCGTGCCACGGTAGAATTTACTGATATTGCAGGGCTCGTCAAGGGCGCATCAAAGGGAGAAGGGCTCGGGAATAAGTTTCTCGCCAACATCCGCGAGTGCGATGCGATTTTGCATGTTGTCAGATGCTTTGAAAACGATGATATCATCCATGTTCAGGAGGGCGGAAATAAATCTGCTCCCATTGATCCCGTGGGGGATGCGCAGGTAATCGAGACGGAGCTTGCGCTTGCCGATATGGAGCAACTGCAGCGTCGTTTTGAACGCGTTTCCAAAGAGGCGAAAGCAAAGCCTCAGATGCGCCCTGAAGCGGAGGCGTGCGCCGCGCTTTTAAAGCATCTTGAAGAAGGCGGAAGCGTGCGCACTTTCCCTCGCAGTGAAGGCGATGCGATTTTGCCCGTTCTAAAAGATTTGCATTTTCTTACCGATAAGCCTGTTATTTTCTGCGCCAACGTTGCAGATGACGGCGTTACGGGCGAGGGGAATCCTCATGTAGAGGATTTAAAAGGCTATGCAGAAGCGCAAGGAGCTTCTCTTGTTGTGATCTGCGCGCAGATGGAGGCTGATTTGGCTGGGCTTAGCGACGATGAGGCTAAAGAGTTTCTCCAAAGCTATGGTCTTGAAGAGAGCTCTCTCGACCGCACAATAAACCTTGCCTATCATACTCTGGGGCTTGCAAGTTACTTTACGGCAGGACCGAAAGAGGTTAGAGCTTGGACTTTCCGCCGCGGCTGGAAGGCTCCTAAGTGCGCTGGCGTTATCCATACAGATTTTGAAAAAGGCTTTATCCGTGCTCAAGTTGTCTCGTTCGACGATTACGTTAAATACGGCGGCGAAGCAGGCGCTCGCGAACATGGCGTTTTAAGGCCCGAAGGCAAAGAGTACGAGATGAAGGATGGCGATGTAGTGGAGTTTCTTTTCAATTGAAGAAAAGAATTTGTTAAGGCGGAAAAAAGGAAGGAAGGAATGTAAGATGAAAGCGGCAATGATTCTAACGGTTGCGGCATCTATGGCTTTTTGCCTTTCTGCTGAGCAGAAAACGTTCTGCAATCCAATATCGATTGAAAACTATCCTGTCGGTCTTTTCTGTCGCGGAATTAAGAATGGAGATCCGCCCTCGAGAGAGCCGGAAACATGGCTCACTCCCAACAAGAAGGTTGTTCAGTTCCGCGAATTGGCAGATCCATCCGTCCTTTTTGAAAACGGAGTTTGGTACATTTATCCTTCGGGAGATATGTGCTACAAGTCTGAGGATAATGGAGCGACGTGGAAGCATGTTCCGCTCAATTTGAGCGGGGCTGACGGCGGTAAGGATAAGGTTAGTTATGCTCCGACCATAGGCAAGCATCGCGGCAAATATCTTCTTATCGGTGGAGCAGGGCGCCTTTTTCAGAGCGATTCGCCGGAAGGCCCGTTTAAGGAACTTGGCAAGCTTGAACTTCCCAAGTGGGAGAACTGGAACTGGAACGGTGATCCGCCCGGTCTTTGGGATGCAGACTTCTTTTCTGATGATGACGGCAGGCTTTATTTCTATTGGGGCTGCACGCCGACGAACGGAATTTGGGGAATCGAGCTTGATGCGGAAAATCCTCTTAAAACAAAGGGCGAAGCCAAGCGTCTTATTCCTTTCGAGCCAGAGACGCAGCCATGGGAGATAGCCCCTGGTAAGCGTCCTCGCATGGGATACCTTGAAGGAGCGTGGATGATCAAGAATGGCGGCAAGTATATTTTGACTTATGCCGCCGCAGGTACGGAGAATAAGGAGTACGCAATGGGGCAGGCCGTCTCGTCGAGCCCGATGGGACCTTTTGTCAAACCGAAGAACAATCCTTTCTTCCGCAAGACAAAAGGCTTTATAACAGGCACTTCACACGGCTCCGTTGTGAAAGGTCCCGGCGATGAATGGTGGGTTTTTTACACGATCAACGCCAATTGTGTTCATTGGTTTGAGCGCCGTCTCGGTATGGACAGAATCACTTTTGATAAGGATGGAACGCTTAGCGTCTCTAAGGCTACGGATGTGCCGCAACTGCTGCCCAAGTTCGGCAAAGGCTCTGCTGGATGGAAGCGCCTTAACTCGAGGACGGAGCTTGGCGCAGAAAAGGCGACGGATATGCGCTTTAAGACCTTTTGGAAAGCGCCTTCCGTTCCCGCGACGCTGCGCGTTGATTTCGAGGGAATCATGACGATGCGTTCTTTCCGTTTGATTTGGCGCGATGAAGGCCTTGATGTCGAACGCGGCGTAAAGCCCGGTCCGTTCCGCTATCGCGTAGAGATTCTTCGCACAGACGGCTCGTGGAAGACAGTTTGCGACGCGTCTGACAACAAGCGCGATCTTCTCGTTGACTATCGTGAAATTGATCCGTCTTTTGCAGTTGCCGCGCGCCTAGTTGTTCTCGGCGCACCAGAGGGAATTACGCCTGCCGTCGTTGATTTCTCGCTCTTCGGTAATTGATGAGGGCGTCTGAGCATTGTGGTATAATATGCGACATGAATACAGTTGAAGAGATTCAGAAACTTAAAAAAGAGCGCAAGGCTGTCATACTTGCGCACAACTACTGCCCTGCCGAAGTGCAAGATATTGCGGACTTTACAGGCGATTCTCTTGAGCTTGCGCGCAAAGCGACCGAGGTTGATGCTGAGGTAATCGTCTTTTGCGGCGTGCTGTTCATGGCCGAGACTGCAAAAATTCTCAATCCTTCGCGCAAAGTTCTTATTCCCGACATATCAGCAGGCTGTCCAATGGCCGACATGATTTCCGCTGAGGAAGTCAGGGCTTTAAAAGCAGCTCATCCCGGTGCGAAGGCTGTCTGTTATGTCAATTCCACGGCAGAGGTGAAAGCCGAGTGCGACATTTGCGTGACAAGCGGCAACGCGGAGAAGGTCATGTCGACATTCTCTCCTGACGAGCGCATAATTTTTGTGCCAGACCGCAATCTCGGAGGCCATGTTTCCGCCGCGCTTGCGCGTGAGTATATTCTTTGGCAAGGTTTTTGCCCGACACATGAAGCTCTTGATGCTGCAATGATTGAGAAGGCGAGGGCGGAGCATCCCGACGCAAAAATTCTTGTTCACCCAGAATGCCCGAAAGAGGTCCGCAATGCGGCCGATGAGGCGCTTTCTACTGGCGGCATGTGTGCATGGGCGCGCGAGAATGATGCGCAAGAAATCGTAGTTGGCACTGAAGTTGGTATTTTACACCGCCTCAGAAAAGAGAATCCGGGGAAGAAATTTTTCTGTCTGTCGGAAAATGCCGTGTGTCCCGATATGAAAAAGAACACGCTCGAGAAGGTGTGCGAAGCTCTTCGTGAAATGCGTTATGAAGTTACAGTTCCAGAAGACATCGCTTCAAAGGCGGCGCATGCGATTGAGGCGATGCTCGCTGTAAAGTGAATTTAAGTCAAACAAAAAACAATTTCGAAAAAAAAAGATAAGGAAATAAGCCATGAAAAAAATAATGACGGTTTGCCTTTCGGCCGTGGCCATTGCCGCGGGTGCTTATGCAGAAAAGGCTGTTGAGAGCGCTCCAGGTGCGAAAGAATCAAAAGAGCCTGTGCAGGCGCCCGTGCGTGAAAATGTAAGGAGGCCTGGTCGCCGCAAATCCGGAATGCCTCAGCAATTCCGTCAGCGGGCTGCATCTCATAAGTTCCTTGGTTATTTTGGCCGCACAGCTGACGGCAAGGTTGCCAAGATTTATAGAATTGAAGGGCGCGGAGGCTTGATTCTTGATGTCACCGATTACGGCGGCAGGGTAGTGCGCTGTTATGCGCCAGATAAACACGGCAATCTCGCGGACGTGACGCTCGGGTGGAACACGGCAGAGGAATATAACAAAAACGGTTTTTCGATGGGCACGCTCATCGGTCGATTTGGCAACCGCATTAAAGACGGTAAGTTTAAGCTCGACGGCAAGGAATATTCCGTGCCGATCAATGAAAACAAGCCTCCGCGGCACAATGCTCTGCACGGAGGTACGGCAGGGTGGGACACTGCGATTTGGGCTGTAAAGCCTCTTCGCGAAGGGCCGGCCGTTCGTGGTCTCGAACTTATGCACGTTTCCAAGGATGGAGATATGGGGTTCCCTGGGACTGTTACTTGCAAAGTTAAGTATCGTGTTATGCCGAACAACGTCTGGTCGGTCGAGTATGAAGCTACCACAGACAAGCCCACCGTCATTAATCTTACGCATCATTCGTACTGGAACCTCGCAGGCGAAGCGAGCGGCAATGTCCTGAAGCAGCAGCTTCAGATTTTTGCCGATAGCTACACTGATGTCGATGATGGGCTCATACCTGTCAAAGACCTTCCTGTTAAGGGTACGGGCTTTGATTTTACGGCGTTGCGCGAAATCGGTTCTATGGCGGACTGGATGGCAAAGAACGACCATCTTAAGCCCATGGACAACTGGTACGACCACAATTTTGTCCTTCGCGGCAAAGCGGGAGAGTGGAAACAGGCGGCTATAATGAAAGATCCGCTTTCCGGCAGGAAGCTTGAAATCTGGACTACGGAGCCTTGCATGCAGATATACGGTGCGCAGAATATGGACGGCACGATGGATGCGAAAGCCGCAGGGAAAAAACTCGTTCAATTCGCTGGCATAGCGCTCGAGACGCAGCATTATCCAGACTCGCCTAATCGTCCTGATTTCCCGTCAACGGTGCTCAGGCCTGGCGAGACGTATCGCAGCCGCACTGAATATCGCTTTACAGCAGAGTGATTCTTCCGCTTATTGTAGCTACGCTTTCAGTGGCGTTTCCACGGGAGGGAACAAAGATTCCTTCCGTGGAAAAATGTTATTTAACAGGCGCTGTTCCGCCTGGAGTTACGAATGTTTTTGTCCAGGGGAAAGCGGCTTCAGTTCATCCGCTCGGCGGGTGGACTGCAATGGCAGATGTTTCTGCAGGCGAAAATGCAATAGAAGTTTTTTCTGTCGATCCTTCAGGCACGGTAACTCAGCGCGTGGTGCGCAATATCAGTGTCGCTCCGAAGAAAAGAATCGTGAAGGAGGCTATCTCGTCTGTTGCTGAAAAAGTCCAGCCGTATAAAAAGCTCCCCTGCGCAGGAGATGTTCCGAAAGTTCATCCTGCTCTAAGGGGGGTGGAGAATCCGCTTGTTGTTTTAGATCCAGGTCACGGAGGGCCTGTAGACAAAGGTGCTATCTCTCCTCATTCTCTGCCTGAGAAAGATGCGAATTTACGGCTTGCGAAAGTTCTTAAGTCCGAGCTTGAAAAGCGCGGATGGGGCGTTATTATGACACGCGAGGACGATAGCGAAATTTCTCTTTTTAAGAGGCCTGAAATAGCACATAAGAAAAACGCCGACGTTTTTGTTTCTATCCATCATAACGCACCTCCGTTCGATAGGGATCCGCGCCTTTTCCGCTATCACTGCGTTTACGCATGGAATGAAATCGGCAAGAAGGTTGCGGAAGCGATTAACCGTCGGATGGCATCATCGCTTAAAGGAAGCGTAAAGGACAATGGCGTTCTTCATGCCAACTACGCGGTGACGCGCAATCCTGAAATACCAAGTTGCCTTGTAGAAGTTGATTTTATATCGCTTCCTGAAGGCGAGATTGATTCCTGGAGTCAAGAACGTCAAAAAAAAGTGGCGCTTGCCATAGCCGATGGTCTTGACGACTGGAAGAAAACTCCATAAAATTTTCCGCGCCGGTTGACTGCGGATTTTTTGAAAGGGAAAAGCAATGAAAATAAAGCTGGCTCTTGCGGCTGCTTTTTTCGCGGCAGTCAATGCAAACGGAGCGATAGATGCTGAGGAAGTTTTTCGTAGTCCTCCTACAAGCGCTTTGACTGGAGTTTGGTGGCATTGGATGGGCTCTTATATTTCGAAAGAAGGCATCGAAAAAGATCTTGATTATTTCAAGCGTTCAGGAATCGGTTCTGCAACTATTTTCGCGATAGCCGATATATGCGTGCCTTGGGCGGCGGAAATAAAGTCGCCTCCTGGCGGGAAAGTGCTTGGTTTTTCCGACGAGTGGTGGAGATATGTTCGCTTCGCGTGTGACGAGGCGGAAAAGCGCGGCATTGAAATTGGCATTCACAACTGCCCTGGTTACACTTCAACGGGAGGTCCTTGGATTACTCCAGATATTGCCATGCGGCAGCTTGTTTTTAATGTGACAAATGCCGAGGAGCAAATCTCGCTTCAGGCAAAGGCCCATTTCCCCGTGGAAAACGGAAGGACTGGCGCATTTGAATTGCCTCAAATCCCTTCGCGCAGAACAGACATTAAAGAGATTGGGGTTGTCGAGGGTGTGAAAATCCAGCATATTCCGATGGGAGCTTTTACTCAGCCTAACCAATGGGATATTTTCGGCCTTGAATGTGACAAGATGAGCCCGCGCGCCGTTTCTTTTCATCTTGACCATGTGATAGGAATGATGAAAAAACATCTTGCTCATCACGTCGGGCGCACGTTTAAGTTCGTTCTTCTCGACAGTTACGAAGCGGGGAAACCTACATGGACGGAAAATTTCCGCGAGGAGTTCAAGGTGCGGCGCGGTTACGACCCTCTGCCGTTTTTGCCTATTCTCGGCGGCTTTAAAGTTTCTGCGGCGAGCAATCCGGCATCTGAAAAGAAATTCATCTCAGATTATGATGAGACGCGCAAGGAACTTTTTAGAGATGTTCTTTTTAAAATCATGCGCGAGAAACTTGCTGCAGAGGGGCTTGAATTTGCGTGTGAACCTTATGAAGGGCCTTTTGATAGCCGCGAGTGCGCGCGATATGTGGACAGAGTGATGACTGAGTTTTGGTTTGATCCTAATGTTTCTGAGGAGCCTCTGCCTCCGCTCGGATGGAATAAGTGGACGGGGCCATTAGGCATGCGTCATAACATTATTGAGGCGGAAGCGTTCACTTCAGGTCCGCCTCTTTGCATGTGGACGGAAACTCTCTCTGCTCTCAAGGCGGCCGCCGATGCGCAGTTTGCCCGCGGAGTAAACCGTATGATTCTCCACACGTGTCCGCTGCAGCCGTGGGGAGATGATGTAAAACCGGGCAAGACTATGGGGCGTTGGGGAACTCATTTCGGGCGCAACCAGACATGGGCGCTGGCAGCTAAGTATTTCTTTGATTATCTCAACCGCTCGCAGGCGCTTCTGCAATGGGGTGAGTTTTGCGAGAGTAAATTGGAGATATTAAGCGTAGAGCCTGAGACGGCGAAAATATCAACTCTTTGCCGTTCTTCTTGCGGCAAGAAAGTCTTTTTTGCTGTCAACCATTCAAAGGGAGCGGCTGAAGTTTGCTTTCGTCTGCCGGAAAAGGCTGTATCTGTAAGATGGTTCGATCCTGTTTCAGGGAAAATCGAGCCGATGGAGATGAAAGATAATGTAGTGAGAGTTTCTTTTCCTCCGCGTGGATGTGGGTTTGTGGAAGTGTCAAATCTCATGTCTGAGAGTAATGGCGGAAGAGTAAAAAGGGTGGAGGATGTGCAGATACTTAAAGTATCTGGGCCGTATAAAATTGCGTTTGACGGTTTTCATGTTAAGATGGCAAAGCTTGAGGACTGGACGAAGAATAAGGACGAGCGCGTTAAATATTTTAGTGGGACGGCCGTATACGAAGTTCCGTTCACTCTTACAGATGTTAATGCGCAGGAGTTTCGCGTAAATCTGGGTGACTGTAACAATCAGGTAGCCAAAGTGGTTGTGAACGGAATTGATTGCGGAATGCTTTGGTGCGAGCCGTATGAACTTTCAGTGCCGCGCGGAATAATGAAGAATGGTGAAAACTCCCTTGTAATTGAATTTACGAATGTTTGGGCAAACCGTCTTATAGGCGATGAACGTGAAGAGCGCGATGCTGAGTATAAAAAAGCTCCTTATCCGGGAGGAGAGTATCTTTCTCGGATACCTTCATGGCTTCCGCAGGGGTTGAAGGCGCGTCCATCAAAAAGGCGCAAAGCTTTTACTGACTGGAATTATTTCACAAAGTCTTCACCACTTGTTCCCTCGGGGCTTCTTGGCCCTATTGAAATTATCTGCCGATAAGTGGGAACGGGAAACGGGGAAGAGGGAATGAGGAATGGGCTCTTGATTTTGATGACGAATAAGTGGTATAATTAAAAGTATGACAATTAAAAAACCAGTTAAGAAGTCTCCTCCGACTCCGTCTGAAGATACAGCAGGTGGCGTTGCTATTGCCGATCGCTTCAAGTTGGACAAGCCTGTCGAAGCTCCGCCTTCAAAAGGTCTTGTTCCTGCTTTTATCGCATCATTGGCAGGTCTTTTCGTTTCCCTGATTCTTGTTTACATTCTTTGTAAACATTGGGACTTTTTAATGCCTGCCTGATGAAAGCGCGCACCTTGAAGGATGTAATGCTTTCGCCGAGAGCGAAGGCGGCCGTTTTGTTTGCGCTTGATGAAGATCTCGGTGATGTGAGCCGTCCCGCGGCATCGCCTTGGTTGGATTCTACGAGCGAGGCTCTTGTCGACCCTAAGGCAGTCGCCACAGGCGAGATATGTGCAAAGGGCGAAGGATGCGTTGTAGCGGGTGCCACCGTGGCAAAAGCCGTAATGAAGGCGGTGGACCCTAAAATTACCGTGCGCATCTGCAAGAAAGACGGTTCGACTGTAAAGCCTGGTGAGCCTATTTTAGTTTTCCGCGGCAAGGCACGCAGTATTCTTGCGGCGGAGAGAACGGCGCTTAATTTTATGCAGCGCATGTGCGCGACTGCCACGCTTACGAAAAAATTCGTTGATGCAACAAAGCGTTACGGCACCATGATTCTTGATACGCGCAAGACGACTCCTACGTTGCGTGTGTTTGAGAAGTATGCCGTTCTTTGCGGTGGCGGCTCAAACCATCGCATGGGGCTTTATGACCGTGTCTTGATGAAGGATAACCACAGGAGGCTTTGGCGCGGCGGCAATCCCGATGAGCTTGATAAGGCTGTTGAGGAAGCCCGCAGGCAATTCCCCAAGCTTGATGTTGAGGTCGAGGTCGAGACGCTTCGTGAATGCGCCTCTGCGCTTAAGGCCAAGCCTGAATGGATTATGCTCGATAACATGTCTTGCGAAGATATGAAAAAATGCGTAAAGATGTGCCGCGGCAAAGTGAAGACGGAAGCTTCCGGCGGAGTTACGCTTGATCGTGCAAAGTCAATTGCAGCTACGGGCGTTACGGCAATTTCGCTTGGGTGTCTCACTCATTCGGCAGGATCTGTTGATCTTAGCCTTGAGTGGAAGGTTGTGTGAGAATTTATTATAAAGCAAGAAAACAAACGGAGGAAGGTATGAAGAAGTTGATGTTCGTTGCGGCGGTTGCGGCTGTGATTTCAGGCTGCTGCTGTTTGAACGGGGGTAAAAGTTGCGGTTATTCACCTGTTATCGACGAGGGCTTTACATCCCTTTTTAACGGGAAGGATCTTAAAGGCTGGTTCGGTTCTGGCAATTATGTTGTTGAGACTATTGATGTTAAACTCAACAACGGAACAGTATCGAAAGTTCCTGTTATAGTCTGCAGACCCGTGGATAATTCGGGAGGCAATCTTCTTACAGAGAAGCAGTACCGCAACTTTATTCTCAGGTTTGATTTTCTTATGCCTGAAAACGGCAATAACGGTCTTGGCATTCGCGTGCCTGGCGCAAATATCGATGCGGCTTACAATGGAATGTGTGAGCTGCAGCTTCTTGATGACGGCGGCAGCGCGTACTACGACAAAAAGACTGGCAAGGACAAACTTAAGCCTTATCAGTATACAGGCTCTGTATACGGTATCGTTCCTTCCCGCCGCGACAACTTCAATTGTCAGATTTGGGGAAAGGATAAGAATTTTGCCGGAGGCGGAAGCTATCTGCGCAAGGTTGGAATGTGGAACTTCCAGGAAGTGCGCGTCATCGGAAGCGAGATTGAGGTGTATCTCAACGGATATCTCGTGACGAAGGCCGATCTTTCAAAGTTTAAGGGCGACGGAACTGATACGCCTGACAATAAGAAGCATCCCGGACTTCATCGCGAGAAGGGTCACATCAGCTGGTGCGGTCACGGTCATCCTGTAATGTGGAAGAATATCCGCATCAAGGAACTCCCTGACGATGCAAAAATGAGCGATGTCTGCCCGATGGCAAAGGAAAAATGCCCAGAAGGTTTTGTAGCTTATTTCAACGGCGAGAAGGAGCAGCTTTCCACAATGTGGAAGGGTGTGACGACGGAGGAAGGCTTTGATAACCCCGCAGTTCGCGCCAAGGCGACGGCAGAGAAGAATGCCGCTATGCAGAAGAAAGCCGATGAAGGGCGTGATAAGCATTGGCACGTCCGCAACGGCAGCCTTTATTTTGACGGTTACAAGGGCGGTTATTCTCTCGCCACAAAACGTGACTGGACCGACTTTGAGCTTTGGGCCGATTGGCGCACTCTTTCCATTACTGGCGACAGCGGGCTTTATCTTCGCGGCGCTCCGCAGGTGCAGATATGGGACGCGTTCAATCAGTGGGGTATTGGCTCTGGCGGCCTTTACAACAATCAGAAGAAGGAAAATCCCAGCCAGCCCCTCGTTGTTGCCGATAATATAGTCGGCGACTGGAATCGTTTCCACGTCATCATGCGCGGCGATAAGGTCACTGTTTGGCTTAACGGCAAACTCGTAGTTGACAATGTTACGCTTGAATATTATTGGAACCGCAAGGAGCCTATCTATCCGTCAGGACAGATCGAACTTCAGTGCCATGGCGACCCCATCGAGTGGCGCAACGTGTTCATTAAAGAACTGTGAAGATACTCGTAGTAGATACAGGTAATACGTCAACGGCCGTTGGACTTTGGTCCGACGGCCGTGTGAAGTGTGTCGCGCATTGCGACGGCGGTTTTTCCGAGGCCTCATCCGTCGCCTCGGAAATAATCGAGAAGCACTCGCCCGTTGGTGTCGCTTACGTTTCTGTCGTTCCTCGTGAAGACAGAAAATGGCGTCTCTTTGCGAAGAGCAGGAATCTTAAGTTTCATACTGTCTGCCATACTGATTTTCCGGTTGAAACAGAAAAAGGGGCGCTTACGCTCTCTTATCCGAAGCCTGAGACTATCGGCGCCGACAGGCTTTCAGATGCGGTAGGAGCTGTATCTCGGTATGGGGCCCCGGTAATTGTGATGGATTTCGGCACGGCTCTGACGGCAGCTGTTATTACGCCTGATCTTCGCTGGCGCGGAGGCGTTATAGCTCCTGGTTTTCCGCTGATGAGAGATTATCTTTTTGAGCGGACCGCGAAATTGCCGCGCATGGAGATCGGCAAAGGCAAGGCCCCGAAGATTGGACGGACGACTGAAGAGGCGATGCGTTTTGGCGCGATTGTCGGTTATCGCGGTATGGTCAAGGAGATTGTCTCGACTCTCGAGAAAAATTTCAATTGTCCGTTCCGTCGTGTTGCGACGGGCGGGTTTGCCAAGTGGGCTCTTGGTGAAATGGACGGGTTTTTTGAAATAGATCCAACGTTGACACTTTACGGAACGGGGGTTATATGCGCAAAGTACTTTTGATGGCGGCTTTTATTCTCTTTGCTTTTGCGTGCTTGTTCGTTTCAGGGTGCGGTCCTTTTTGGGTTGATCCTTATATTGTCGTAAAGGAAAGTTCGCTCAATTGGGTGTCTATACGATACTACAATATGAACAAGCTACCGGCGCGGCGGATCGGTGTCGATATTTACGGCAATGGCTTAGTAGAAGTTAAAAGCGGAACAAGCCAGCTTGTTTCAAACGATTTTGCGCGTAATCACGAAAGCTCCGACTGGTCTGACATTAAGACGCATCGGCTTCATATAAAGCCGGAAGAAGCAAATGATATTTTTCAGCATCTTGTAAATTGCGGAGTTCTCGATAGGGAAAAGCACGGTAAAAAATCGGATAAAAAGACATTTCAGCGTTTTATCGCAGTTAAAGCGAATATTTGCTCGCACACGTATTCGGAAAATGTGAATATATTTGAAGAGGACCCTGATTTGGCGGAGAACCTTCTTGATGTTGTGCGCGAGTTTGAAGGGACGGCGATAAAAGGCAATTTGAATTGACTTTTCCGTCTCTTAGCCTTTTTCGTTTCTCCTTTTTCGCTTAAGTTGTTTCCAAATCATCAGAAGGCAATTGCCTTCATGCGCCCCTCGTCGATTACCGTGAGGTGCATTTATGGTATAATACACATTTAAAGCAAAATTATGGGAAGGTTTAAAGAAGTGTCTGACGATAAAAAGGTGTATTATTTAGGTATAGACATTGGCTCTACCACATTTAAAGCCGTCCTCCTTTCGGGAGATGGCGATGTGGAGCGTACTGTTTATCGTCGAACTCAGCCTATTGAGAACGGGAAAATCGCATGCACCGGGCGCTGTTCTGCTTGCGGAAATTGTAGCGGCGGCTCCGTAAAGAGGCTTGCGCTTGAGTTTTTGCGCTCTGTCGGTCTTTCGTTCTCCG
>JAEIGA010005910.1_pt1 | contig 18618 bp, 9 predicted proteins | sample 9270691 | NCBI WGS metagenome assembly JAEIGA01 (sample SAMN17057246, study PRJNA624740) | gut metagenome | biome: biome; isolation source: fecal sample | host: Bos grunniens | place: China: Xizang | collected 2019
GGCAACTTCATCTCCGAAGCCAAGACCAACAGCAACGACGGCTTCGGCCACGCCCAGCTCGGCGGTCTGGCCAACAAACTGGCTGAAATCGTGCGCGGCCGCGTGCCCAGCGCCAAGGTTCGCGCCATTGAGCCCTCCCTGCTGCAGCGCTGCGCTACGCACCTGGGTTCCTCCACCGATGCTCACGAGGCTTACCTCGCCGGCAAGACCGCCGTGGAAGCCGCTGTGGCTGGCGACACCGACAAGATGCCCGCATTTGAACGCACCACCGACGAGGAAGGAAACTACAAGTGCGAGATGAAGCTCCTGCCCCTGGCCAGCGTAGCTAACTTCGAGCGCAAGGTTCCCCGCGAGTGGATCAACGCCGCCGGCAACAACGTGGAAATGGCCTTCGTGGACTATGCCCTGCCCCTCATCCAGGGTGCTACCGGCATGAAGACCGCCGAATCCCTGCCCCGCTTTGCCCGCCTGCGCAAGATTCTTGCCAAGCCCTGCTGCTAAGCAAAAAGCACATTCTGATTCCCGGGGAGCTGCCTGAACGGCAGCTCCCTCTTTTTTTTGCATGTTAACCTAACAACGCCAAACAATTAGCAAATTAGGTTGTCACATGTATCCTGCTATGGCAGTATAGGGGCATCCGGAATCAACCCGGCAATAACATATGACCCAACGTAATATTACCCGATACACGTACGAGACAACATCCTTCCAGGGATGGAGACTCAGCATCTGCCGCAAGTGGAACCAATTCACCAAGTATTTCTCCGACCGCCAGTATGGCAGTGAGGAAGAGGCCTTCAAGGCGGCGGTTGAAATGAGAGATAGAATTTTCGATGCACTGCGGCGCACACCTGAAGACCCACGCGGCGTGTTCGAGAGATTCAAGAATGGGCAGGAAGAGGAAAGTTCCTTGAAGCCCGTCATCAGCAACAATTAATAAAATTTCACCCAAAAGTAAGCCCCGCCAGCCAGTGGGGCTTACTTTTAACGAAAGAAGGAGGCATTTATTGCAGGATTTTCCGCAGGCTCAGCCGGAATATATTTGTAGAATGCGCGGGGGATTCCTTTTCTCGAGCCTTATCCAACATAGGATACTCACCGTTCCCCTCTGCATAAAGCACCATCAGAAGCGGCAGAAAACACATCAACCGACAAACAAAATTGCATAGTGTGGAAGTTATACGCGGGCACAATCTCATTCATCAGTTACTGATTTCATTCTCGACCTTGGTCGGAGTCAACGGAACTTCCTCCGCATCCCAGGCGTATTCTTTGTGCATATCAAAATCAGTGGCAAAGGGAGATTTGAAGCCCGTTTTAGCGCCATAATGATACCACTCCCGCTGGTCTACGCGAAGATGCAGCCAGGAGGTTTCGACCATACCTTTGCGTCCATATACCATGGTGCAGGGAATATCTGCCAGTTGCATGGTGATGTAGGTAGTAGTCTTGTCACTCAGAATCGTGCTGTCACTGGTCCCGCCTTTCGCTTTGTTATAAGTATTTTCAGCCTTACCATAGGTCTGTCCACTCATGTGCAGGGGAAGCTTCTGCTGCTGTTCCTCAATCTTCCTATCCACATACCCGGGCTTCCCCAGTGAGTTAGCACGTTCCATGCAGCCATTCAGCACTTTCTGTTCGTCACTGCTGAGCAAAGCTTTCATCTTCGGGTTAGTTGCAGCCTGGAGTATTCTGATATAGGGCCAGAAGATGATATCCAGCGTAATGGTATTCTGGAGCTCATCATAGATGACATTATAATGCTGCGCATAATGGTGGATATCTGATTTACCCACAATTTCGCGCAGGCGCCAGGGTTCCACCGTTTCCTTGCAGGGAATAACCAGGCGGGGAGCTTCGTGGATGAGCTTCAACACTTCGCGGTCAAATTCCTTTTCATCAGTCACGGCCTTAGATTTAGCGCCGGCCTTTGTTCTATCTTCGGCAGAAGCAGAACTCAGCTCCGCCTTTTCAACAGCACGTGATGAGCGTTTTTTATCTATTCTGGACTTCTGCGCGTTTACTTTCCTGCGGCCGGAGCGCACCTGTTTATCCTTCATCAGAAAACGTTCAGCCCAGTTTTTCTTACCGCCGCTGTTGAGACCACTGGCGCGGTTTAACTGCTCCAGGCGGTCGCCAGCCTGGCGGACATACATATTGTATAGTTCAGCAGGGATTTCCTTATCCTCATTCGGCAGGGTATAACCATTGCTACCGGCAATCCAGCTGCGGCGGATATCATTGCGCATGGGGTGGTGCCACATGTTCATCTGCGGCGATTCTGCATAAATTTCACTGTCCTGCCATACGTGGTCGCATTCCATTTCTGCATCCGTGAGCAGGTAGTAGTTATACATGCGCAGCGGCACGCTGGAAACGGGGTCATTCCACGACATGTCAATGTGGTACCACTCATCATTCAGCTCTACAAGATTCCACACATGGTTCATCTCATCTGTGCCGTATACGCGGCGGCAGTCAATCTTCATCATGTGCAGCATCAGCTGCAGTGCCGCCGTGTACGCCACGCAGGAACCCTGCCCTTTCAAGAGCATATCAGTGACACTGTGCTTGCCCTGGCTGTACACAGTCGTATCGATGAGCGCATCATGAATACGTTTCAATTTGAGGCCATTGGGCATATTTCTGGTAATATTTCCACATATCCACCATGCGCAGATTTCCAGGGCATCCCCCTCCTTGCCTTCCAGTTTGCCTTCCATGGCAGGATTTCGGAAAGCCGCCATCATGCGGGCTTCCGGGGTATATGTGCAGCGCAAGGTGTACTGGCCATCCTTTACTTCCAGGGTGAACTGGCCGTAAATGCTGGTATTGAGCCGGCGCAGCCACTTACGTATATCGCGCGGGAGCACACCGGCGGCAACCTTGAGCTTGGCGCTTTTCTCCAGAGTATACGACATATCGTATATCATGCGCTGCAAATCCTCCAGACTGGCCACCATGGGAGGGCGTTCCGGTTTAGCCAGAAACCACTGTCCGGGTTCTGCGCGGGTCGGGCCCACGTAGCTGCGGTCCACCTCGGACATAGGGTCCCACTCCGGGGCATCACCCTCAGCGTAGCCAGTCAGGATACGGGCAAGCTTCAGGTTCTCACTGGAGGCCCCGGCAGGGAGCACCAGCCAGGCCAAAAACGACAGTATAAAGAGACGAAGCCACATACCCTCGATTTATAATAACCGTTAACGTCCAAAGCTGAACGGATTAAGCTTCTTGAGAGCCTCTTTTTCCTCCTTGGTGGGAGTGGGCGGAATTTCCATGACATCCCATGCATGGTCGCCTTTCACCTCATCATCACGCTTCAGGCAATATTTGATACTCTGGGCGCTTGTATTGCCATTTTCATCATCAAACGCAGAATCGGCGTGATACCATTCACGGCGGGTCAGGCGCACGAGATTCCAGACCTGGTCATGGAACGTGCAGCAGGTTTTGACGCGTCCGTGCACCATGATGCAGGGAATCTCCACCATATTCAGCACCACGTACATCGTCTGCGCATAGCCAAGACTGTGGCTTTCGTGGTCTTTCACAAACTCGCCTATGCCGGAAGGGTCTGAAATGGGTTTTGCCTCTCCAATAAGCTCGACATGCAAATCACGAATCAGCTGGCGCTTGCGTTTCAGCGAGCCGGTGGGCATAGCCTGAGCCTTGGCCTGGCAGAAGCTCAGAGCCCGGCGTTCGCCCGGGGTGAGTTTGCGGACCAGCGCATCATCAGCAGCAGCATTGAGCACACGCACATGTGACCAGTACTCAATATCCAGGGTTATGGTTTTGTTTTTTTCATCAAATACGGCATTGTATTTTTCGGCATACACGTTGATATCGGACTTACCGACAATCTCACGCATCTTCCAGCCGGATACATTTTTCTTGCATTTCACCACCAGGCCGGTATCAGCCAGCTGAGCCGCAAACCCCTCCAATTTCTCGTTGAATTCCTCGTAATCGGAAACGCCCTCCTCTTCTTCTCCCTGCTTCAGTTTCTTGACCTTGGGGGTGTATTTGGACCAGCGTTTTGCGACATCCAGAGGGTCACTACCCTTACCCATTTTGAGTTTATCCTCTGCCTTTTCCTTACGTTGCACATCCTTGCCCATGAGGTTGGCAAACTGCTCGCCACGGGTGGCAGCTTCCTTCAAATTCATGTTGTACACAGCTTCCGTCACGGACTCATCCTCCCTGGGCAAGGTGTAGCCATTGCCACCCTTAATCCAGCTGCGGCGCATATCGTTGCGCACGGGGAAATGCCAGGGGTTTACCTTGGGGGTATCGTGGTATAGCTCCGGATTCACCCAATCATGGTCTGCAGCCATCTCCACATCGGTGAGCAGGTAGTAATTATACATGCGCAAATCACCGTTGCCGTTGGGGTCATCCCAGGTTACGTCCATGTGATACCACTCGCCATCCAGCTCCAGAAAATTCCACACGTGGTTCATTTTCTCCGTACCATAGATACGGCGGCAATCAATCTTGAGCATGTGCATGAGCAACTGCGCCGCACTGGTATAGGCAGCGCAGACACCCTTGCCCTCCAGCACGATTTCTGCCGTGCTGTAGCAGCCCTTCGTATAGCGGGAATTATCCACCAAGGCATCATGAATTTTCTTCAATTTAAGCCCGTTGGGCATACCTTTGCTGATATTGCCGGAAATCCATTCACTACAGGTCTGGAGCACATCCTTCTCCTTGCCGACAAGCCTGCCTTCCATAGCAGAATTACGGAAGGCGGCCATGATACGGGATTCCGGAGTATGGCTTACGGTAAGGGTCACCTTATCATCATCAGCCGTTACGCCAACCTGGCCATAGATACTCGTATTGATTTTGCCCAGCCATTTACGAATCAGTTTCTCATTGACCCCGCTTGATACCGTGAACGAGCGGCTGGGCTCCAGGGAATAAGCCATGGCATATACCGCCTGATTCAGGATTTTTTCACTATCAATATCCTGCGGCATCTCATTCTTCTGGTTGAACCACTCCCCGGGAGCATTACGTGTGGAGCCCACATAAGAACGGTCCTCATCGTTCATGGCATCCCAGGCAGGAGCATCGCCACACGCATAGCCCGCAATGCGGCGTGCTTTCTGAACCCCCTCACTGCTGGCCCATACACTACCAGCCAGCAGCAGCAGCACAACAGCCACCCATCTTGCGCTAAAACCTGTCAACAATTTCATATTCGCTCTGTTATTTTAATTCTTAGTTTCAACCACACGCAGCAATACCCTGACCCGATTATCACAGGTAGTCACAACGCCTTCAATTCTCTGAATCAGTGCTGCAGCAGACTTCATATCATCTGCCGTGCGGCACAACGAACGTTTCCCGGTCTCCTTCCCGACGGCGTCCAGCAACTCCGCCAGTTCGGCCACCTGCAGGCAAAAGGCAACGCCACCCGGAACCGAAGTGGTCTCCGAGGCTGCCGGAAGTTGCAGAGCCCCATGCCCATACGTTACCAGCAGAGCATCATCTGTGCGCTCTGTCTTCCACCTGTCAAGCCATTGCTTATACCGCGGCGCTTCATCAGCGCGCAGCAAGGCATAGAACGCATCCCCGGCCGCGCTCACTTCCTTTTCTCCCACGGCAAAAACGGCAGAGTCTGCTATGGAGAGGCGCAGAGCCCCCGTATTGTTGCTCAGCAGCTGCATGGCGGAATCAGCACCAAGAGACTGGTACATCATCCTGATACCGTTGGAAAGGTGAGTCAATGCAGGCATGAGTTGCCGGAAATCCTGAAATTCATTCTCCGTGGCAGCCACGAATTCCGGTTTCAAAGTCATTTTGTATCCATCGTGCACCGCCTGAATATCGCGAAGCAAGGCCGGGATATCCAGCTCTGCCCCTCCCCGGAGCGGCGTACCCTGCAGCGTGAGCACCGCGCCTGGCTGCTCCTGGCAGGCACTTATATGGCCGGGTTCAAAATACTGACCGCGGGCATCCGCGGTGAACTCCATGTACACATCCTCATCCTGCCAGATTTTAAGCGTCTCGCCACCCTGGCAGGCGGGCATCGTCTGCTCGCACACCTGCAGGATACGCTGCACAGCCTCTGCGGCAGCAGCAGCAGTTTCACTGCCGTCTGCCAGGCGGCTGAAAACGCCCCCCAGGAATGTGGCCATATCACGATATCCCTGCAGGTTTGACTTCGCACGCAGGTTCACCAGGGCCGCACTGCACTCACCCAGGGCAACAGCCCGGGGCTGCATCATCGCATCAAACTTCTCTATACCCGCCGTACCCAGCAACGAATCAGCAGGCTCCACCGTCCAGCGCACCTCTTCCGGGTGCGTGCATATAGCGAGCACCAGGCGGTTCTGCACCACTCGCATCAGCACATACAGGCGGGCAGAGCTCAGGTTCTGCTTCACCTGCTGCTCAACATCAGCCGGCAAGCCGGCTGCATCCAGGTCAAGCTTATCGCAACGCACACAAAGGCCACGCAGCTCCCCCTGCAGCATGGGTTCCACCTCACCATTGGGCGTGGCGGGCATCATCATAGGCAACATGGAAATCGTGTGCAGCAGGCTCACACTTTCCGGGCGGCTGCTCAGCGCAAGATACACCGGAGCTACATAAAACTGCCGGGTGGCCGCAACAAGCGCATCAAGTTGTTTCTGGTCAGTTTCACGCTGCTGCGCCACTATTGCAAGCCCGGCAGCAGGCTCGGCGCGCGATGCCCAGATATCAGCAATCTGGCCTGTATTACCGGAAATCGACTCGAACAAAGGTAACAGGCGTTCCAGATCGCGGGCGGAGGCATCGCTCATGCCCAGCGCCAGTCCATCCAGACCACTCGCCATGGCCAGCATCGGAAGTTCCCTTGCCAACGCTGCCAGTTCTCTGAGCTTAAAGAAATTGCCCACGCCGCGTATGGCAAAGAAGGATTCCGTCTCCGCAGGCATGGCGGCCAAGGCAGAAAAGATGCCCGCGCGATGCTCCGGATTAACTGCATCTGAGGGTGCAACCGCAGCAGGAGGATGCTTCAGCAGCGAAACCAGAGCATCCTGCGCCCCCACCGGCGCGAGCATACCGCAGAACATGAGCATTGCAAGGACTGAGACTTTCATCACCCCGCTATTCTAGCTGTAAGTTACTCTCATGTAAAGCAAATTGGCTGACCTCAAGCCATGCAGGATAAAAAAAGCCCGGGGATTTTCCCCGGGCTGAAAAATAGAGATGGAAAACTCGCAACTTACTTCTCGCAGTAGGTGCGCACAGCGGCGGCGATACGGGCGGAAACAGCCTCGGGCTCGCCTTCCTCAGTCACGTCAATCTGCACCACCTTACCCTGGGCACGGTAGTGTTCCACCACGGGTACGGTAAGAGTCTCATAGTCCTTACGGCGCTTGGCAAAGGCCTCGGGGTTGTCATCGGAGCGCACAATCATGGCGCCACCGCACTTCGGGCAGATTTCCTCACCGTTGCGGGTGGTTTCACCGCAGGCGGGGCAAGCCTTGCGCTTGAGCATGCGGGCTTCGATGAGCTCGGCAGACACGTTGAGGTACACGACGATATCCACACCCAGCCCCATGGCGCTGAGGTTGGCATCCAGGGTTTCAGCCTGGGAAACGGTGCGGGGATAGCCGTCGAGCAGGCAGCCGCAATCCTTGTTTTCACCCAGCCACTTGGCCACGATGCCGTTCACCACTTCATCGGGCACAAACATGGCGGCATCCATGTACTTCTTGGCTTCAAGGCCCAGCTCGGAACCAGCGGCAATTTCAGCGCGCAGCAGAGCACCAGTGCTCAGGGGCTTCAGGCCATAGGTTTCAGATAGGAATGAGGACTGCGTGCCCTTGCCGGAGGCGGGGGCACCCACAAGTACGAATCGCTTGAGCGTTTTCATAAGATGTATATAGAGAGTGTTTCAGCAGCCGCAGCTGCAGGACGGGGGTATTATGCCTGTTTCATGATGAAATGCAAGCCTAAAATCAGGACTGGAGGCAGAGAGCCTCCTCTGCCAGCAGCTTACAGCCGCGCAGATCGAGCTTACCGGTGGGCAGCACGGGTATGGATTCCACAGGCACCAGGTACTTGGGCGCCCAGAGTGTGGGCACGGCCATATCTGCCAGCATGGTGCGAATGGAGGAGAGGATTTCCTTTTCCTCAGAGCTGCGCTGGTGCTGCGGCAATGCCGAAAGCAGCACCAGGGCCTCGCCCTTCTGCGGGTCGCTCACGCCGGCAATGGCAATCTGCACGGCATCTTCGGCGCTCAACCCGAAGCCCTTGGACAAAGCAAGCTCCACGCCTTCGTGCGGCACCATCTCGCCACCGATTTTGGAGAAACGGGAAAGACGCCCGCCCAGAGTAATGAAGCCGTTGAGATCCATCTGCCCGATATCGCCTGTCTTGAACCAGCCATTGTGGAAGATTTCGTTATTAAGCTCCGGGCGGCCTATGTAACCGCTGAACACATTGGCACCCTTGAACCATATCATGCCACGCTCCGTAAGGGGCAGTTCCCTGGTGTCATCATCCACATCGGTAATGCGGATGGCAATACCGGGCAGCATGGCGCCCACACCGGGGCGCACCATACTGGGCACATAGAACTTTGTTTCAGGGGAAAGTTCCAGCGCGGGCATGTTGGCTGCCACCACAGGGGATGTCTCGGTCAGGCCGTACCCTTCCATCGGGTGTACACCGCACTTGTCGATGAACTCCTTCTCCAGGTCAGGCTGCAACTTTTCAGCCCCGAGCACAAAGTAGCGCACGCTGGCAAAGGTATCGGCCTCGGCGCGGCGCAGCATGGCACGGCCAAAGGTGGGCGTGGCGCAAACCAAGGTAAGTTTGTACTTCTGGATGAGTTCGTTAAGCGTGCGTGCATCCGTGGGGTTCGGGTAGGAACACACCATGCAGCCGGTGAGCATGGGCAGCATCATGTTCACAGTCATACCGAAGCTGTGGAAAATAGGCAAGCTGGCCAGGAAGCGGCAGTCGGTCAGATCCAGACGGCAGGCGCACTGCGCTACGTTAGCCATCACCATGCGGTGCGTGAGCACCACGCCCTTGGGTTCACCGCTGGAACCGGAGGTGAAGAGCACCACGGCTTCGTCTTCCATTTTGCGGGAATCTGTCTTGTACATGGCACATATAGCCTTGGCGGGCAGTGTCTTGGCCATCAGCACATGCGATATGAGCTTGAACTTGGGAGTCTTCTGCAGCAAATCCTCCACGAGGATGAGCTGGTCTTCAGGCGGCCAGGGGAACTGCGGCAGTTTCTGCATGAACTTACGCGCCGTGATGAAGGTCTTGAGACCAGCCTGGCGCACCGTGCTTTCAAAAGCGGCAGCAGAGGTGGCATAGTTAATCATCACCGGGGAAATGCCAGCCAGCAGGCAGCTCAGCGTTGCAATAACACCGCCTGCACCGGGAGGCAGAATCACGCCGATGCGCTTATCATCACGCTTGGCCAGCATCTTGGCCACAGCCATGCTGACGCCCAGTGCCTTGAAGTGGGTCAGAGCACCGCCGGTCATGCCGTCCACAATCTCCACATTGGGATAGCGCTTCAATGCATGCACCAGATTGGTGGTCAGCGACGCATCCAGCAGAGGCTGGGCGGCAAAAAGCTCTGCGCTCTTTTCCAGCCACACCGCCATAAGGCGTTCACCTGTCTGCGGGCCGGATGCCAGTTTCGGAAGAATGCAGAATTCCTCATGACAATCAGGGTGTTCCACTTCACGGTACAGCGTCTGAATTGTGTTACCGTAAAATCCGAGGAACAGAGGAATAGGCGCAATGTGCAGACTACCCACATGGCGCAGGAAGGGTGAGGGCACGTCACTATACGTACCACGCCACTTGGCTACGCGTCCCGGCAGGAACACCACACTTTCGCCTTTATCCATACGGGCCAGAATCTGCTCTCGCACGGCTCGCGGCGTTGTGTTGCGGAAGTTGAAATACTCTACAGATGCGCCCAGCTTCTGGAAGGCTTTCATGAGCGCATCATCGGGTGCAAAGGAGGGGTCCACCAGATAGCAGACCTTGCCGTCCAGCAGCTTATGCAGGGTCTTCCCGACCGCTACAGACATGCGGTTGGGCATGTAAAAGCCCGGCTTGGCGATATTTTCTTTTCCGTGTATGATAAGATCAGACATAAAAATTCACATTCAGCGTTTCAATTCATCGGCGGCAGGGGCAAAACCGGCTGCAGCAGCGGCTTCAAGCAAGCGGCGACCTTCTGCTTCATTCTTCTCCACCCCCAGTCCGCGGAGATAGCAGCATCCCAGCGTGAACTGTGCTTCCGGCAGTCCCTGGTCAGCTGCCGTGGTGCACCAGCGTACAAACTCCTGGCGGTTGATGGTCATTCCCTCCCCCAGCGCGTACAGACGCGCCAGATTGAACTGGGCCACGGCATCCCCTGCCTCTGCCCTGGGCAACAACGCCTCGGCCTCTGCGTTCAACGCAGGCAAAGGAGCAGGCTGAGGAGCGGGTTCGGCAGGGGCTGGTTCCGCAGGAGCAACGGGCGCCGGCGCCGGCGCTGTTTTGTCGGCAGAAGCGGGCTCGACCGCTGGTGTATTTTCTTCAACCACCTGGGCAGCGGGTTCCACTCCGGGCGTCTCAACAACCAGGGGCGCAGCCTTTTCTGCAGGAATAAGATTGAGGATTGACTGCCTGGCCGACTCCCACACCGGCACAGCATGACGCTTCCAGCCCTGCACCGTTGCCTCGCGGGCAGGCGCATAACAACACACCACAGCAGACAGCGCCACTATCGCAATCAACAACACATATATCCAGATTTTCTTTTTCATATGAGAAAAACCTTTAGTATACTCTACACTTATTCTATTCTCTTGTAAAGCAAATAGCACAGCATCAGGGGGCATGGGAGGAGTTTTTTCCTCAGCAACCCGCAGAGCGACATTCGCAGCTTGTCATCATTTCATTGCGTTCTGTATAAGTTCGGCGCAGGCTGCCTTCCGTTCCCTGGTCCTTTCGTTATCTGAAGCAGAAGGCTCCTTGACAAGATCGTAGGCCGTACGGTTATGCGTATTTTTCGCATTCACCTTAATACCGGGAACGCGCAGCAGCAATTCCACCATGTCGATATGGTGACGAACGGCAGCATCCCCCAGCAACGAGTTGCCGTAGTAGTCATCTGCAGTGCTATTAGCATCTATACCAGGTATGCTCAACAGAGTCTGCACGGTTTCTGTCAGATTCAACCGGACAGCCAGACGCAGCAACGAACAATAGTATGTTGCATCTTTCGCGGTGAAATCATACCCGCCATCAGCCAATTCCCGCAGAGTTTGCGTATCCTGGCGCAGAACCGCCTCCACTGCCTGCGGCAGGGACGATGTATCGCAGCGCTTGTCTGCCAACAGTACACGCAGGCAACGAGCGCATTGATTCCTCATGGTCCACTTCAGCATCTCCGGAAGTTTGCCTGTTTCAAACTGAGGGTGCGATATCACGGCACTGAGAAGTTCGGGGGCGTCATCCTCCAGAATTCGAGTCCAGGCGTACCAGGCTAATGCCTGGTATCCGCGTTTGGCAAACAGTTTCCTCAACGGCTCCTCATTGCCGGATCTGACATATTCTTCGATGACGGCATGATTGACAACCGTTTTGTCATGCTTGATAATGAGATTGGCGCAATCCTCATGCCCATTTTTCACAGCAATGGCAAGAGGTGAACGCCGGTATCCATCAGATGGACCGACGTTAGGATCAATGCCCTCAGAACCCATCAGTATGCGTACGCAATCCGCATATCCTCTTTCTGCCGCCTGATAAAGAAGTGGCGCATGATTTGAGAAGGTAGCATTCACATCTGCATGTTCACTTTTCAGCAAGGCCGCCAGACATCCGGGTTGATTGAGCTGCACTGCCAGGCAGGTCAGATTCCGAATCCGTTCCGGGTGTTTTCTGCCAGTTCCTTTGCCAATAAGGCGGCGTACCTTATCATCATCGCCGGTCAGAACCGCCAGGGTCAAGGCACTGTCGTCGGAGCCGAACCTGGCACCAGCCTCGTGCAATTGCACGCAGCAATCCGTATGAATCTCGCGCAGAGCCCAGTACATGGGAGTTTCACCTGCATTATTCTTTACGTGCACATTGATACCGTCTGCATCAAGCAGCAATTTCATGCATTCAGCATACCCCTTGGCTGCAGCTTTATGCAAGGCTGTGTTGCCATCATTGTTTGCCTTGTTGACATCCACACCTTTCTGTTCCAGCAGCATCCTGACCGTATCGGGGCTATTGGCCGTTACAGCACAACGCAGCGGCGAAGCCCCCACACAGTTGGTGGCGTTAATATCGAAAAGCTCACTGTCAAGCACCAGCTCCACAAGCTCAGCCTTACCTGAGCGGGCACACAGCAGCAGCAGATTGTTTGCATCTTCATCCTGGAATGACTTAATCTGCGTGCCGGCTTTTTTCATGATGAGCCTCACACCGTCAACATAATTCCCTGATACGGCATACTCGAGCAGAGAGCTTCTGTTCCGGAAATATCTATGTCCATATTCTTTGGAAACCAGGCAGTCATCTACCGTACATTTTTTCAGGAGGAGCTCAAAAACATCTGTATTCTTCAAGTCAATGGCGGCAATCAGCGCAGCATGCATCATGTCACCCTGTGCGCTTCCGGCATTGATGAGTAATTCTGCAGCATCCGCAGCGCATTCATTAAGAGCCACCAGCAACGGAGTCTGACCGGCATTATCCACTGCGTCAAGCTTGATTCCCTCATGTTCAATAAGTCGCGCCACAACCGCAGTCCTGTTTTTCAAGGCCGCAATATGAAGCGGCGTATAGCCTTCATAATCGGCCAGATTGACATCTATTCCATCATGATTCAGCAAAGCATTGACATTTTTCACCTTACCCTTGCGAGCAGCCAGTTGCAAAGCGGTTTTCTTCTTCCAGCCTGCGGCATAATTGACATCTATACCGTCCACCTCCAGCAGAAGAGAGACGCAATCATCCATACCATTGCGACAGGCTTCCTGCAAGGCTGAAGAAGCGCCACTACCACACGCATTCACATTAATACCGGGCGCCTGCAACAGTACCTTAAGGCACTTGGTACGGCCTTCGCCCGCGGCACAAGTCAAAGCACTCCAGCCTGCCTGATTCAAATGATTCACATTGATTTTACCGCTCTTGATAAGACATTCCAGGGTGACAGGATGCGCATGCTGCACCGCCAGGTGCAACAGGGAGTTACCCTGCTTGTCCTGAACATCCAGTTGGCATTTGCCACTCATAATAAGGGTTTGCACACAGTCAGGATCTCCATTCTGCACCGCCAGGTGAATGGGAGTCTGGTTCTGCGCATTGCGCCGATTTGCCTGTATGTTCCCATACTCCAGCAGCTTGGCAACGCAATCGGCATGGCCGTTCATGACCGCATAATGCAATGCGGTGTTGCCTTTCGCATCCGCCATATTCGGATTCACATGTTCCTTTTGGAGCACTCTCCTGAGTATGTTTGTGTAACCCAATGCCGCAGCCAGGTGCAACGAAGTATGGCCTGAGTCCATCGGCACATCAGATTTTCCCATTCTGCGAATCAGGCGCTTTGCCGTAGTTTCATCACCAGTCACTATGGCAAGATGCAGGGCAGACCAGCCGGTATTGCTCCAGTCGGTGGCTTCTTTCAGCATCCTGGCGCATTCCCTGTGCCCACCAAGGGCAGCACAATGCAGCGCACTCCACCCGGCAGGATTGCTTTTCTGCACATTCACGCCAGCATTGATAAGATTCTTCAGCAGCGACTCATCGCCCTCCGTTGCGGCGCGGAATAATCCAACCTCTGCAAAATTGCTGGTGTAACCAGCGCGCTTCAACTGAGCCACGGGCGAGAAGTATTCAACCAGGCAACACAAACCGGCCACCAGAAGAAGAGCGCCGGAAGCCAGGCCGTACGGAAGGAACCGCGGCAATGTTCCAGCAGGGGCAGATTCAGCCAGCGCCTGTTGTTTTCTGCATTTTCTGAGCCGCCAGATACTGAATCCGAGCACGAGCAGAGCCCCGATGAAAGCGGAAAGTGATACGATGCGCCAGATAACACCATTATCTCTCAATTCATCTGTTTCATATACAGCAACCGGCTCTTCCACCTGAATCAGCTGCATAGACGCAGCAGGCGCCCATTCAGACTTACAGCATATATGGTCAATATCCTCATTAATCCATCCCCACGTTCTGGCGGCCTGCACATCAGACCGCCCGACAGAGCGGGTCGAAAAACGAAAATCAGTATAAAAATCTGAAGGAATAACCTGTCCCATCAATCGAGCCAGTTCTTCTTCTGACTTTGAAGAGAAGTATATTGCGTAAGTTTTCCCTGCATCTAACGTCTGGCTGTTAAACTTGATTCTGGCGATTTTCTCGGATTGCACATTGACCCGATTCGAGTAACCGAGAATTTTTTTAGTAAGGGCATCCACCAGCACTGCAGACATGGCAGGACTGTCAGTAAAGCGGTTACCCATGCGGATAGCTAAAGACTCAAGTTGCATTTTGGCAGGTTTCCGACCGTGGAGCCCCTGCAAGCGGATACGGGCATTCTTTTGAGCTGCAGACAGGCAGAATCGAAAGCCTTTGTAATTACCATTATCTTTTCTATCCAGATTGTTGGTGGTAATAGCGCGGATTCTTCCTGAATCGTATGCGGCGTAGAACATGCTGCTCATTTGCGTATGCGCCTTACCGCCATTCATATTACCGTTGTAGCTCTTCTTCTCAGGAGTTATGTCTGCCCCGGAAAGCGTCACCGTCTGCTTACCGTCGGCGCCTTTGTTCGTGACGGTATAGGTCTGACCCTGTTTCAGAGGAGTACGGAATGTAACACTATCCCCCGTATGGAATACATACTCTGATGCTCCGGAAATTTCGGGTCTGGCAGCAGAACCCACATGATTCATGCAACCACGCCCAGCGGTGAGCGTGGCACCACCCGTAGCGGGATCGTATCGCAGAACAAAGCCGTTGGAAAATAAATTCTGAGAACAGAACTCGCCATAGTAGACAGCCAGGACATCCTCCTTGTTCCGGGCGTCCAATGAGCCTTCCTTAACAGTGAAGCTGAAAGAAAAGTCTCCGGCAAAGAAATTACCTTTTGTCGGGACATCCAGCTCGTTGGCGGCCAGACAGACACCGACCAACGAGACAAGAGAGAACATCAATTTTTTCATAACGGTTCATTAAGATAAGAGAAGTCAGCCGGAATATCCGGTGCAGCGCGGGCACGCCTCCACCCGGTGACCGGGGGCAATTTCCACCATGGGCGGGCGTTCTGTAAGCTCCTGCACAGGGATTCCCATGCGCTGGCAGAAACGGCAGCCCTGCACGTGGTGGCGGATAGAGGGCACATGGCCGGGAATGGAAGGCAGCAGGGTTTTGCGTACATACTCACGGCGCGGCATGGCTGCCAGCAGTGCTTTGGTATAGGCGTGGCAGGGGTTGGCAAAGAGTTCTTCCACAGGAGCGCTTTCCACGATACGCCCCGCATACATGACCAGCACGCGGTCGCAGTGCTGCGCTATGACGCCCAGGTCATGCGTTATCAGCAGCGAGGAAGCGCCCAGGTCTTCGTGCAGTTCACGCAGCAGGTCCAGAATCTGTTGCTGCACGGTCACATCCAGCGCAGTGGTGGGTTCATCTGCAATAATGAGCTCCGGGCGGCATGCCAGTGCCATGGCAATGACAACACGCTGGCGCATACCACCGGAAAGAGACCCAGGATACTGGCTGGCGCAAAGAGCAGCGCTGGGAATCCTCACCCGGTTGAGGAGGTTGATAGCTTCAGTCCACGCGGCTTCTGCCGATAAACCACGGTGCAGCATGAGCGTTTCGGCTATCTGGTCACCTATGGTATGCACGGGATTAAGCGCGCTCATAGGCTCCTGGAAAATGAAACCGGCACGCCCGCCGCGCAAATCGCGCAAGCGGCGGTGAGACATAGTGAGCACATCTTCACCATCGAAGAGAATCTCACCGGACAAAATCTTACCTGTGGGCTGGGGAAGCAGGCGCACCAGGCTCATGGCGGTCACGCTTTTGCCGCAGCCGCTCTCACCCACAATACCCACGCATTTGCCGCGTGGCACCACAAAGCTGATATCATCCACCGCGCGGGAGAGTCCGCGTTCGGATTCGAACGCAACGGTCAGATTCTTGACTTCCAACAAATTTTCAATACTCATGGCGCAGCGGTAGTTTCAGCAGGCAGGGGGATTTCCAGGTCAGTTTCGGGGAAAACCTTGTCCGAGTGACGAGCGCGCATGGTCTTGGCTTTCATCCGTTCATCAATCCAATACAAGTGGCTGTCCAGCGGGTCATAGTAACGCGGCGGGCAGAAGCGGCATTCGGGTTCATCAGGCCAGCGCAACCAGCGCCACTGGGCAAAACGCCAGTATGAAGTAGTCCAGCCGGGCACCCATGCCAGTGTAGCAGCAATCAGTTGCTGCGCCTGGTGATGAGCCGCCACGGCCTCAGCTTCTGAGGTAGCAGCGCGGCAGGCCAGGATGGCACGGTCGAGCGACGGCGAGTTTGTTGCCGTGATGTTGCTCGTGCCGGGCATGGGGGTGCCGTCGTCCTTGAAGGCATACGAGGAATCAAAGAAGGGAGCAGGATCCGGCAAGGGCGGTGAGAAGCCCCAGGAAAAGATGGCAGCCTGGTATTGCTTGGATTTAACGCGGGAATACAGCACAGTATCATCTATCTGCTCCAGACGCAAATCCAGCCCGCAGCGGGCGGCTTCCTCGCGCAGAATATTCATGCAGTTGGTGTAGAGCGGATCAATACGGCTGCTGAGCACCACCTGCAGACGCGTGCCATCGGGTTTGCAGAGGATGCCGTCCGGGCCTTCCTCTGTATAACCAGCGCGCGCAAAACAAGCGCGGGCTTTTTCCGGCTCAAAAGGCAGCGCCTTGATGCTTTCATCCGTATACTGGCCAAAGCCGGAGAAATAGGAACCCAGGCGGGTATAGTCCCCACGGAACACGGTATCCAGCACGGCCTGTACATTGAGCGCATGGTGGAAACCGCGGCGCATGTGTTTCAGATTAAAGGGCGGCTGGGAGCAGTTCAGGTGGAAGCCAAAACAGTTGCGCGGCCATATATTGTTGAAATGCACACGCTGAATCAGCCCGCGGTGCACAGCATCCATTTCCAGCCCTTCGTACCAGAAATCTGCCTCGCGGGCGTTGAAGACATCCAGCTCACCCAGGCGGAAAAGTTCCCGGATCTTGGTACTTTCCGAAACAAACTGGTATACGATGTGGTCCACATTGCAGGAATAACGCGTATACTTACGCCCGGCGGCCCACCAGTCCGGCACGCGGATAAGGCTTACCTGGCGGCCCATAATCACATCATACGGGTTTACGGTGTATCCGCCGGTGGTGGGAGCTACGCGCCAGAGGTAGCGTGTGGGGTAATCCGGTCCGAACTCGGCAAAGAACGCAGTGCAACTCGCCGGCACTGAGGCATAGAAAGGCGCATAGGGACGCGCGGCAGCCAGGGTAACGGCGAGGTACTGGTTTCCGTACACCTCGATACGCGAGAAGTTTCCCATGTAATAGTCGTTGTAGAACGGCTCCACACTGTATGGAGACGTGCGTACATACAGCGACGTGATGAAATCGCGCGTTGTCAGGCGTGAGCCATCGGAAAATCGGGCTGATTCATCGATATGGAAATAAACGGTGCGGCCATCTTTGGAAACCGCCCAGCGGTCAGCCGTGCCGGGAATCAGCTTACCGGTGCCGGGGTGCAGACGTATGAGCGGCAAATCAATATCATCGTACAAATACCGGCGGAACGCATTATTGCTGTTCGGGCCGAACATGCGGAACGTACTGGGAAAAGAGCGCTGCAGGGCCAGCCGCAGGGTGCCGCCTTTCACAGCCTTGGGGCTGCCGAGTTCCGGCTGGTCCATACCATCGTGCCACTCCAGGTCTTCGGGGAGCTGGTTTTCGCGCAGGAAATGGAGATAATCCCCCTGCCCCTTGCGGCGGCACATATTCAGAAAGGAGGGCCAGGTGTTGAGGAAACGCATTTTGGCGCGCTGCTGGCGGGCAGAGCCGGGCGCAGAGGTCAGATACTGCACCATGGCAGATGTACAGGCTGCCTGGTTTTCTTCCAGATTGGTCTGCACATATTCGCGCACCCGGGCATTCCAGCGTTCGGGGAACCCGGCGAAGCCCGGCGGCATATGCCAGCGTTTCGTGTAGGTGGGCACGGGGGCATCCTGTTCAAATCCCGCCGGCATGGTCAAATCCGACGGATGCCGCCATTCCAGCCCCAGTGCGGCGCCATCGTCATCGCACCCGGTCAGCACAAAAGCCCCCAGCAGCACGGCCAGCGCAGGCAGCACACGTCGCAACAAGTTCATCATGGGGCGCTTCTTCATTATTCGTAATAGCTGTGGCGGCGGGGGTCTGTCGCTTCGCGAATGGACTCGCCGATAAAGGTGACAATCAACAGGGTACCTACCAGCGCCACGAAGGCACAGGAAGCCACCCACGGAGAGGAAAGTTTGGACAAGCCATCATTCAGCAGACGCCCCCAGCTGGCGTAGGTATCCGGCAGACCGAAGCCCAGGTAGTCCAGCGAGGCGAGCGA
>JAEIGA010005911.1_pt1 | contig 18617 bp, 23 predicted proteins | sample 9270691 | NCBI WGS metagenome assembly JAEIGA01 (sample SAMN17057246, study PRJNA624740) | gut metagenome | biome: biome; isolation source: fecal sample | host: Bos grunniens | place: China: Xizang | collected 2019
TCCTTATATTCAGGAAGCCCTTGAAAAAAGAATTCTTGCTATGAATGAGGGTAGCATGAAGAAAGAGGTTGTCAAGACTTGGTCACGCGCAAGCATGATCTCTCCTGACTTCGTTGGCCACACAGTAGCAGTTCATAATGGAAATAAGTTTATTCCTGTTTATGTAACTGAGAACATGGTAGGTCACAAGCTAGGTGAGTTTGCGCCAACAAGAACTTTCAAAGGCCATTCGGGCAATCGTAAATAATTTTAAATGAAATTGTAATTATGGGAGCTCGTAAAAGACTAATGGCTGAGAAGCTTAAGGCAGCTAAACAGCAGACAGCTATCGCAAAGCTAAATGATGTACCTACTTCACCTCGCAAAATGCGCCTTGTTGTTGATATCATCAGAGGAGTAGAGGTGAACCGTGCACTAGATATTTTGAAATTCTCTAAGAAACACGCTTCAATCCGTTTGGAGAAGCTTCTTATGAGTGCTATCGCTAACTGGGAGGCTAAGAACCCAGAGAGCAGCAAAGAGTTGGAGAATGGTAATGTATACGTTAAGACTATCATGGTAGGCGAGGGACGTACTCTTAAGAGAATCCGTCCATGTCCTCAGGGTAGAGCTGGTAGAATCCGCAAGCGTTCTAACCACGTAACTATCATTCTTGATGTTAAGAAACCAGCAACAGTGGAGGAATAATTATGGGACAGAAAACTAATCCTATTAGCAACAGAATCGGTATCACCCGTGGTTGGGACTCTAACTGGGTAGGTGGTAACTATGCGGAGAAAGTAGCAGAGGACTACGAGATCCGTAAGTATCTTGTGAATCGTCTTGCTAAGGCAAGCCTTTCAAAGATCGTTATTGAGAGAACTCTTAAACTCATCACTGTGACAATCCACGCAGCAAGACCAGGTGTTATCATCGGTAAAGGCGGCGCTGAGGTTGACAAACTAAAAGAGGAGTTGAAGAAAGTAACTAAGAAAGAGGTTCAGATCAACATCTTCGAGGTTAAGAAACCTGAGGTTGACGCTCATATCGTAGCAGACAACATCGCTCGTCAGATCGAGGGACGTGTATCATACCGTCGCGCTATCAAGATGGCTGTTGCAACTACAATGAGAGTTGGTGCAGAGGGTATCAAGGTTCAGATCAGCGGCCGTGTAGGTGGTGCTGAGATGGCAAGAAGCGAGATGTACAAAGAGGGACGTACTCCTCTTCACACATTCCGTGCTGATATCGACTACGCACTTGCTGAGGCTCACACTAAGGTTGGTGTTCTTGGTATCAAGGTTTGGATCTGCAACGGTGAGGTTTACGGAAAGAAAGATCTTTCTCCTAACGCAGGCGTAGCAGCTCAGGCTCAGGCTCAGAACAACGGACGTGGCGGACGCGACAACAACCGTCGTCGTGGTGGCCGTGGCGGACGTAAGGAGAACAAGTAATTTTTCTCTATATAAAGCCAAGCGGGAAGACTTGTGTCTTCCCGCTTTTTTTGTGTTTCGGAATTCACCTTTTGTGTGGATTTTCGTTTCATTATCAACCTTTTTTAGTTAATTTTGCGAAATCTATAAACATAATACTAACACCATGGAAGAAAGTAGAAGAAGTTTCTTGAAAAAAGCAGGCGCTGGAGCAGCGTTGTTCACCATTCTACCTCGCGAGGTATTCGGTAAAATGGGTGGCAACAACAACTTCGTAGCACCTAGCGACCAGTTGACACGCGGTATTATCGGTGTCGGCGGTATCGGTAGATCATCATATCACTTCCAGAGCGACGCATCTTGCCGTCTTGTCTCTGTTTGTGATGTTGACACAAACCACCTAAAGAAGGCAGTTGATCTCGCAAAGAAGAAGTTTAACCACGACGTTCAGACTTATCACGACTTTAGAGAGCTTTGCCACGATCCAAACGTTGATATCGTTCACGTTGCAACTCCACCACACTGGCATGCAATTATGGCAGCTGAGGCTGCTAAGGCAGGCAAGGATATCTGGTGTGAGAAGCCTATGACAAGAACTATCGGTGAGGGTAAACGCCTTGCTGAGGTTGTAAAACAGAACGGCAGAATTTTCCGTCTTAACACTTGGTTCCGTTTCAAGGATACATTCTACGGCCTAGGTACTAAGGTTGAGCCTTTGAAGAAGCTTGTTGACAGCGGTCTTCTAGGATGGCCTCTTACAGTCCGTATTTCCGGTGCAACCGGTTTTGCATGGAAATTCTTCTGGACTGGTAGAGAGAACCTTGTTCCTGAGCAGGTTCCATCTTGTCTTGATTATGACATGTGGCTAGGTCCAGCTCCTTACAAGCCATACAACTCACATCGTACTCATCAGACATTCCGCGGATACTGGGATTATGATGGTGGTGGACTAGGTGATATGGGACAGCACTATATCGACCCAGTTCAGTACATTCTAGGTAAGGACGACACATTCCCTGTAAAGGTAGAGGTTGATGCTCCTCAGCAGCACTCAGACGCTATCGGTACTTGGAGAAGCATTACTTACACTTACGAGGATGGTTGTAAGATCATTCTTGAGGGTGAGGGCTTCGAGAGTGAGGGTAAGGTTCCTTACATTGAGGGTCCTAACGGAAAGGTATACAAGGGATTCGAGTGTACTATTCCTAACGTGATGGAGCTTATCAATGAGATGCCTGATCCAGAGCCACAGAATACAGATTTCCTAGAGTGCGTACGCACAAGAAAGAAATTTGCTCTTAACGAGGATAACGGTCACCACAGCTGTACTGTAGTGAATATGGGTATCTGCGCACACAGACTTGGCAGAACTTTGCATTTCGATCCTAAGACTCAGCTGTTCATCGGTGATGAGGAGGCGAACTTGCTTATCGATCAGCCAATGAGAGGAAATTGGACAATCTAATTTGGAGGACAAGAAAATGAAGAAAAATATTATTCTATCCCTAATTATCGCCTTGTCTTTGGGTTTTGCAGCTAATGCACAGGATGCAAGACAGCGCACAACAGAGACAATCGTTCAGGATGCTCTTGCTGCTCTTCCAGCACAGAATCATGCTGATTACAAAGTTCAGATGCAGGATCTTGCAAAGACAGCTCCTGAGTCTGTATACCAGCTGGTTGCTATGCTTCAGCCAGTAGAGAAAGGTGCTAACAACCTTGTTGAGTATGCTATCAGCGGTCTTGTGAACTATGTTGGCGACCCGGCTAACAAGGCATACCGTGAGACAGTTCGTGCTGCTCTTGAGAAATCAGTTGCTGACTGCAAGGATGCAAACCTTAAGGCTTTCCTTGCTGAGCAGTTGAGATTCATCACTCCATACGAGGCCCCTGCAGCTCCTGCACTTGACGTGAAGGCTGCTCTTAAGGAGGCTAAGACTCTTGCAAAGAGCAAAAAGAGCAACGAGAGATGTAAGTCACTATGGCTATATGTAGACGCGCAGGGTGCAAAGAGCGCTAAGATCATTCTTGCTGCTCTTAAGGATAGCGACAGAGCTTACAGAACAACAGCTCTAAGAGCTTCAGCAACTTTTGCTGATGAGGCTTTCTATGCTGAGGTTGCTAAGGCTTTCCCTAAGCTTTCTGCAGAGGCTAAGGCTGATGTTATCGACTATTTCGGTGTAAACAACGTCAAGTCTCAGATGGATCTTGTTCTTGGCGCTGTTGCCGCTGAGGGTGAGGTTGCTGCAAACGCTATCGCTGTTGCAAGCAAGTTCGGAGGTGAGAAGGCTGCTGATGCTCTTCTTGCTCTTCTTGGCGATGAGAAGAAGGCTCCTGCTGCTCTTAAGGGTCTTAAGTCAATCAAGCTTGACCTTACTGAGAAGGTAGTTGCTGCTCTTGCTGATGCTAAGGGTCTTGAGATGGATAACCTTCTTGCACTTGCTGCTAACAAGAGAATTTATGAGACTGCAAATGCTGTTCTAGCTCTTACTGAGTCTAAGGATGCTAAGGTTGCTGAGGCTGCTCTTAAGGCACTTCCAGGCGTAGTTGCTCCAGCTGATGCTGCAACTCTTGCTAAGAAGGTTGATGCTGCAGGCGCTAACCTTGCAGGTCTTCAGACTGCACTTAGAGCTTCTGTGAAGACTCTTCCTGCAGACAAGCAGTATGAGACTGTTGCTGCTTTTGTCAAGGATGCCAAGAACCCTGAGCGTTTCTATTCTGCTCTTGGTCAGTCTGCTACTGATAAGGCTGTAGCTGATCTTGCTGCTGCATACAACGCTGGTTCAAAAGAGGCTCTTGCTGCTCTTGCCAAGGTAAGCAACTATAAGGCTGCAAGCGTACTTATCAAGGCTGCTGAGGAGGATGAGGCATATATCGCTCCTTTCGTAAGCCTAGTTAACAAATATGTGACTAACCTTGACAGAAAGTATGCTGAGCTAAGCAAGGCTCTTAACATCGCTAAGTCAGCTAAGGTGAAGGTAAGCGTTCTTAACGCTCTTGCTAACGTTCCTACAATGAAGACTTTCCTTCTTGCGGGCGAGTATCTTGACGATGCTGATCTAGGATATACAGCTGCTAAGGTTGCTAAGAATGCTGCAACCAAGACAACTGACGAGATCGATGCAGAGGCATACAAGACTATCCTTAACAAGGCTATGGCTATCTACGCTGCTAAAGGTGGTGCTGATGATGGCTATGCTGTTGATGAGATCAAGAAACTTCTTGCTAAACCTCAGGAGGAACCATTCAAGAAGTATGAGCTTACTGCAGAGGAGAAGGCACAGGGCTTCGAGATTCTTTTCGACGGTACAAACCTTGACAGCTGGACTGGTGACTTCGAGGGTTACACTATCGTAAATGGTAACATCTATGTGACTGCAAGCTACGGTAACGCAAGAAACTTCTACACTAAGAAAGAGTATAGAGACTTCGTATTCCGTTTCGAGTTCTGCTTCACTAAGCCAGGCGTTAACAATGGTGTAGGTATCAGAACACCTATGGGTGTAGACGCTGCTTACGACGGTATGTGTGAGATCCAGGTTCTTGACCACGATGCTCCTATCTACAAGGGTCTTCGTCCTCACCAGGTTCATGGCTCTATCTACGGTATCGTTCCTGCTAAGAGAATCGTTCACAAGCCTCTTGGCGAGTGGAGCACTCAGGAGATCCGTGTTAAGGGTAACAGAATCACTGTTACTGTAAACGGCGAGGTTATCGTTGACGCAGACGTTAAGGAGGCTTGTCAGGGTCACAACGTTGCACCAGACGGAGGCAAAAAGAACCCTTACACTGTTGACGGAAAGAACCACCCAGGTCTTTTCAACAAGAAGGGACACATCGGTTTCCTAGGTCACGGTGCTGGTCTTAAGTACAGAAACGTAAGAATTCTCGATTTGAGCAAATAATTTACTCATAAGTGATTGAAATGAAAATCAGATCTTTCTTTTATGCAGCAGCTGCTGCTTTGGTGATGTCATCATGTGCGAGAGTTTCGGATACAACAGTAATTACAGGTACTGCTGATCTTCCTGGACTTGAGCATGTGGCATTCAGTATTCCTAACGTGATTGATACACTTGTTCCTGTTGTAGATGGAAAGTTCTCAGTAGAACTCCCTGTACATATTGAGGATCCAGCTCGTCTTGAGGCAGCTTCTTCAAGAGCTGTGTTCATCTCAGATGGTACTCCTCTTACAATTGTATTGAGCGATCAGAATGCTATTACATCAAAGTATCCTAAGATTTCTCTACAGGAGAAATTCAACAGCTTCGTGCAGAATAGTGACGCTATCGGAAACTCTTTGACTGCGAAGTATGAAGAGATTGAGAAGATGGATGTTGATCAGGCCGCTAAGGATTCGCTTTCTAAGGCTGCGTATGATGAGGTTGTGGCAACTTATGTAGATCATAATAAGAAATACATCAAGGAGAATGGCGACAATATCATCTCTGTATATGCTTTGAGCAATCTTCGCGGTACCATTGACGAGGTAGAACTTATGGGTCTTATTGAGACTTTGTCTGATAAGATGAAGCAACATTCATTTGTACAGTCTCTTTCAACTGCTCTTAAAGCAAGAACACAGACTTCAGAGGGTACGAAGTTCGTTGACTTCGAAGTAGACAGCGTTACAGGCTATACAAAGGGTGAGAACCCTCAGCCAATCGTCAAGCATGTAAAATTCTCAGAGTTTGTAGGAAATGGCAAATACGTACTTGTTGACTTCTGGTCTCCATGGTGCGGACCTTGCAAGCGTGAGATTCCAAACATCAAGGCCGTGTATGACAAGTACCACGGAAAAGACTTCGATGTTCTAAGCATCGCAGTGTGGGAACGTCAGAGTCCTAAAGTGACTTTGGAAACTGCTGCTGAGCTTGGTATAAACTGGAAGCAGATTACAAATGCTATGAGTATTCCTACTGAGATTTATGGTATTGAGGGCATTCCTCATATCATGCTCATTGGTCCTGATGGCACTATCCTTAAGAGAGGTCTTCATGGAGATACTATTGAGGCAGAGATTGCTAAATACGTGAAGCCGGTGAAATAACCGACTATAATTCATACATATTTTGACCGTAAAGGAAAAAATATCGCTTTTTCCACATTCCCCGGGAGTCTATAGATACTATGACTCCCAGGGGAATGTTATTTATGTAGGTAAGGCTAAGGACCTCCATAACAGGGTTGCCCAGTATTTTGTAGATGCTTCCAAGCTTACCTTAAAGACTGCCCACCTGGTCCGTCATATTGCGGATGCCGAATATACGGTAGTGGGTTCAGAAGCCGAGGCTCTTCTGCTTGAGAACAATCTTATAAAGCAGTATAAGCCAAAGTATAATATTCTTTTAAAGGATTCGAAGACCTATCCTTGGATATGCGTGACAGGAGATACCTTTCCTAAGGTCTTCCTCACTAGAAAAATAACTCGCGGCGACGGTTCACGATATTTTGGCCCTTACAGCAGCGTCGTTCATGCGAGGAATCTTCTTGAGTTCATCAATGATACCTATAAATTGAGGGATTGCAAGCTCAAGATTACTGCTGAGGGCATAATGAGGCATAAGTTTCGTCCTTGCCTCAATATCCAGATCGGTAAGTGTCCCGGTTGTTGTGTCGGCCGTATATCTGTAGAGGAATATAATAAGGATATAGAGGAGATAGTAGCTCTTTTGAAGGGTGGAGCCAGGGATGTCATCAGGCATTATCAAGCCCTTATGAAAGAGGCTGCAGAGCGTCTTGAGTTTGAGCAGGCAGCTGTCTATAAGGCTAAGGTAGATTCTTTGGCAGGGCATTACAGCAAGTCTGTCATTACAAGTTCTACCTTGGGATCATTGGATGTCTTTACCCTTGTTCTTGATTCTGGAGAAGCCTTTGGTAACTTCCTGAGAGTCAAGGATGGTTCAATTATTCAATCCCTTAATCTAGGATTCAAATTACATCTTGAGGAAACACAAGAAGAAGTTCTCAGCTTCTTTATAGGCGAGATTGAGTCAAAGTTTGGGCTTCTTTCCCATGAAATCCTGGTTCCTTTCCTACCGGATGTAGAGATACCAGGAGTTGAATTCAAGATACCGGCAAGAGGCGATAAGCTGACTCTTCTGGAACTCAGTATGAGAAACTCCAAGGAGATGAGGGTAAATGCCTTGCTTCAGAGAGAACATACTGATCCTGACCGTTACAAGAATATGGTTATGGAATCTCTTCAGAAACAATTAGGCATGCAGGAACTGCCAGTGCATATTGAGTGTTTCGACAATTCGAATATTCAAGGCACAAATCCGGTATCCTCTTGCGTTGTCTTCAGAAATGCGGTTCCGGCAAAGAAGGATTATAGGCATTTTAAGGTAAAGACAGTAGTAGGAGCCAATGACTATGAGACGATGAAGGAGGCTGTGAACAGAAGATTCTCACGTATGCTTCAGGAGACTCCAGAGGATTTGCCGCAGCTTGTTGTAATTGATGGAGGTAAGGGTCAGTTGGCCTTTGCCCATCAGGCCTTGTCTGAATTAGGCCTTTCAGAGAAGCTTACCTTGGTTGCCTTGGCAGAGAGAATGGAGGAAGTCTATAGGGTAGGGGATCCGCATCCTCTGTTTATAGACAGGAATTCTCCAGCCTTGAAACTTCTGCAGCAGATAAGAGACGAAGCTCATCGCTTTGGTATTACTTTCCATAGGGATCTCAGGAGCAAGGCTCAGGTCAAGTCAGCTCTTTCGTCTATTAAGGGTGTAGGAGCAAAGACAGAGGAGCGTCTGCTTTCGCATTTTGGAAGTGTCAAGCGTATTGTTGAGGCAAAAGAGGAGGATGTTGCTGCTTTAGTAGGGCCAACACTGGCCAAAAGGATATTGTTCGAATTAGGAACTAAATAGTGACGAAAAGTCGCTTTTTGCCCGAATATTTTTATTTTTCGTTTTTTTTGCCTTAATTTGTAAATCCTTTTGTATTAAGACATACTAAGTCTTGATGGCAAATCAAACAGAAAGTGTATTATAACTAAATAATAATTAAAAAGTATAGATTATGTCAGAGATTTCAGCAAAAGTAAAGGAGATTATCGTTGACAAGTTGGGCGTTACTCCTGAGGAAGTTACTGAGACTGCAAGCTTCACAAACGATCTAGGTGCAGATTCACTTGATACAGTTGAGCTAATCATGGATTTCGAGAAGGCTTTCAACATCACTATTCCAGATGATGAGGCTGGTGATCACATCCAGACAGTTGGAGATGCAATCAAGTACATTGAAGAGAAAATGAAATAATTCCTTTCAAGGTATACAAAAAAGGCAGCCGTATGAGCTGCCTTTTTTTGTATCTTATTGTTTCTTACTTGAGAATGTCCTTTGGGACAGAGTAGATAAGTATCATATGTGGACGCTGCTCTTTCTTGGCTGCGCCTGGTCCATAGATTTCGCCATCATAGTATCTGTCAGGATCAAGAATAGTCTGTGTCTCTTCACTCTGAGAAGATGAGTTATAGCCACTATACATCTGGCTCATCATATAGTAGTTATAGTAGTTGCTTCCACCATAGCCGTATCCGCCATAACCACCATATCCACCGTAGCCGTATCCGCCATAACCACCATAGCCACCGTATCCGCCGTATCCACCATAACCTCCGTATGGATTGTACATACTGTTATAATACTGAGCCATGGCAAGCTGGTTGTAGTAGTCGTTTGATGCTGCAGCATCTGATGTTATGCTGGTCTCTTTGATTGGCTCATCACGCATGATGAACATCCAAAGGTCGTAGTTGCTGAATTTTGCGTCGCTCTTGAGTCTAAGGATTTCCTGTGCATGGAAGCTTACGTCTGGTCTGTAGCAGAAAAGAGAGCGGTTCATATCTCCGTGATTCTCATCGCTGACTCCTGCATCAGTGATGCTGGCATATCTTGGTTCAGAACCCTCTGTCTTGATTCTACATGTCGGGTTCAGCAACATTGGATAGTAGGTGTAGTCCTCGTAGTCGGCAGGCTGAACAAATGGCATTACAATAGTCGCTTTGTTAATGATAACAGCAGATGGGTCTGTAATTCCTTTCTGTGCGAAAAGGTCTGTCATCTTTGTGTAGATCTCCTTTCCTGAGATCACTGGTTTAGGACCGCTACCTCCCTCGATTTTTGCCTTGTCAACTACCTTGCCGGTAGGAATCTTTGCCTCGTGAATCGAAGTATTGAAGGCGTACTGAGTCGGAAGAGTCTCTGATGTAAGGAAGTTCTCAGGACCTAGAAGGAAGAGGAATGATGTGTCTACTGCCTTCTTGTCGCCATAGTCTGCTGTGATCTTAAGTTCAGCGAAGTTTGCGCTGACGTAGCTGTCAGTTGTCTGAACCTTAATATCAAACATATTTATACGTCCACCATGTCCAATAGGCTCATCTGTCGTGATGTAGATGCCTGGAAGGTGTCCAAGGTATTGCTTGATGCTGTCAGGCTTGCAGATGCCGTTCTCGTTGTTCATCTTTCTAAGGCCTTCGACAAACTTATTTGAGAACTCTTTTGAGAACTTGAATGAAAGTGAGTCATCGCCTCTGTAGATTGCAGAACCTTCAGTGATTGTCTGTTTGCCGTAAAAGTCAGAGTTTTTGAGGTCTGAGGTGTATTTAAGTTTTTCCCAGATCTGCTCTTTTGCCACTCCTGGGACCTCAAGCTCATATACCTTGATGGTCTGGATGATCTTTTCCTGACCTGGGTCTGTTACTGAAGTAGTATCTTTCAAGGCAGAGAAATAGAATTCCCTTACCTTGGTGTTCTTTCCAAGGTCGATAGAGTCAAGCAGCGGAACAAGAGTCAAGGCAGTTCCCTTTGTAGTAAGACCGTAGGTTTCGCTGCGGACTGCTCCGATTGTGAAGCGGTTGGTGCTGTATGCACTGAGACTGTCTGCGTATCTTGTTGTGATGTCTTCCAGATAAAGTGTGTCAAGGTATACGTCATAAAGCTGGTTCTTCGGGAGAAGGTTGTGTCCCAGGTCTTGATTGACTGTAACGCAAGAGTTTACTGAAAAAGACAAAGCGGCTGCGATTACTGCCGCTTTAAGTGAAATGAAGTGTTTAAGTTTCATCAATTAAATCTGGTCATAAAAGTTGTTATACTCATCGATGTATGAGCCGTTCTCCAATGCCTCTGCATTGAAAGGAAGGATTGGCTTCTGCTCGTTCCTGCAGAATTCTACAAGCTCTTCCTTGATGTTTTCTGAACCAAGGATGATGCCGTCAGAATAACGGGCAGCAAGTTTCGCAAGATTTGTGCCGTTTGGCTCATCAAGCAGACTCATGTCATCTTGAGATACATTGCCGTACTGTAGGCAGTATTTGAAGTCGTCCTGGAACTTCTCGTCAAGAGCCTCGTCATAAAGACTTGTAACTACTTTGCTGTTTGAGAAGATAGGATCGTCGATGTATGCTTTCTTAAGGTAAAGTGGGAGAACGTGAGAGATCCAGCCCTGGCAGTGGATTACATCTGGAGCCCAACGAAGTTTCTTCACTGTCTCCAATACGCCGCGAGCAAAGAAGATGGCTCTTTCTGCATTGTCCTCAAAGAACTGTCCATCCTCGCCGCTATAGATTGCCTTGCGGTGGAAGTAGTCTTCGTTGTCAATGAAATACACCTGCATTCTGGCTGCTGAAATAGAGGCAACCTTAATGACTAGAGGACGGTCGATATCGTTGATGATGATGTTCATTCCTGAGAGGCGGATGACCTCATGCAGCTGATTTTTGCGCTCATTGATACAGCCATATCTTGGCATAAATGAACGAATCTCTTTCTTTCTCTCCTGAATGCCCTGAGGCAGGTAGCGTCCTGTTTTGGAAATCTGTGTTTCCGGTAGGTATGGATACATTTCAGAATTTACAAACAGAACTCTTTTTACTTCTCCCATAATTGTTGTTTTTTAATAGACAAAAATCTTTACAAAGATACAAATTTATTTTTGATATTTAACTATCTTTGAGCCCGAAACGAAAATGAGATGGCGAAAAGAGATAACAATATACTACATAGGAGGATAATGGGTTCCTTTCTCTCGTCTGTGATAAGCATAAGTCTGGTACTTTTGCTGGTGGGAGTGGTGAGCCTTCTGATGGTGAATGCGAAAGGAGTTTCAGACTTTTTCAAGGAGAATGTGAAGATTTCTGTGATGATGAAGCAGAATGTTTCTCTTGAAGAGACTGAGACTTTCAAGAGGGTTCTTGATGGGGAAAGATATATCAAGAGTTCTGAGGTGATCTCTGCGGAGCAGGGTGCTGCTGATATGGCGGCCTTGCTTGGTGAGGACTTCCTTTCCGTGTTTGAGACTTCTCCTATCCCTGTTTCGGTGGAGGTGTCGCTGAAGGCGGATTATGTGTCTGTGGATAGCCTTATGATGATTCAGAGTCATTTGATGGAGATGGCTCAGGTGGATGAGGTTTCGTATCAGACTTCGCTTGTGGATGCGCTGAATTCAAATATGAACCGTATTTCTGCGGTGTTGGCTGTCTTTATTGCGCTTCTTCTCTTTATTTCTTTTGTGCTGATAAACAATACTGTGCGCTTGAGTGTGTATGACAGGCGCTTTACTGTGCATACGATGAATCTTGTGGGTGCGACCCGTGCCTTTATCCGCGCTCCGTTTTTGCTTCAGTCGCTGTTTCAGGGTGTCTTTGCTGCCTTGTTTGCGGTGTTGATGCTTCTTGGAATGCTGTTTTATGTGAAGAGTGGTATGGCTCAGCTGTTTACTGTCTTCCGCCTGGAGCTGCTGCTGGTTGTAATCGGTATTGTGATTGCGTCAGGTGTGGTGATCTGCGTAGGAAGTACTTACTTTGTTGTGGGTAAGTTGATCTCGTTGAAGAAAGATGAATTATATTAGAGATATGAAAGAGAATAATGTGAATGAAAATGGCCAGATGGCTATGACTGCCAAAGGGTTGAGACTTCTTTTGGCTGGTCTGGTTGTCATAGTTTCCGGTTATATTCTTATGATGGGGGGAGGTAGTGACGATCCTCAGGTGTTTAACTATGCTATGTTTGACTTCAGAAGACTTGTGGCGGCTCCGATTGTTATCATCGCTGGTCTTGTTATTGAGGTAGTGGCAATTATGAAAGTATTTAAGTAATTGATATGCAGTGGTTTGAAAGTATTATCCTTGGCTTTCTTCAGGGATTGACAGAGTTTCTTCCTGTCAGCAGCAGCGGTCATCTGATCATTGGTAAGGAGGTCTTGGGCATTGAGGCTTCTGATGATCTTGTCTTTGAAGTAGTGGTGCATTGTGCTACTGTCTTGAGTACTATTCTTGTGTTCCGCAAGCAGATCTGGTCTTTGCTCAAGGGCTTTTTCCAGTTCAAGAATAATGATGAGACAGATTACCTTTTGAAGATAGCGGTTTCTATGGTTCCTATCTTTGTGGTGGGTATCTTCTTTAAGGATGCTGTTGAGGAGCTTTTCACTTCTCTACGTTCTGTGGGAATTGCTCTTTGCGTTACTGCTGTTCTTCTGACTTTCTCTGATTATGCTTCTCGTGCTGCCGGTAAGCAGTGTCTGAGCGATAGAAAGGGTTACAGGAATAATATTTCTTATTGGCAGGCCTTTGTTGTTGGTCTTAGTCAGGCGATTGCTGTCCTTCCTGGACTTTCACGCTCCGGTACTACGATTGCGACAGGACTTATCTGCGGAGTCAGAAGAGATGTGATGGCTCAGTTCTCGTTTTTGATGGTTCTTGTTCCTATATTGGGAGAGACCTTCCTAAGTCTGGTTGGTGGTGAGATCGCTTCTTCTGCTGTGGGAACTCTGCCTTTAATTCTGGGCTTCTTGTCTGCCTTTGTTTCGGGACTTTTCGCTTGTAATGTGATGATTGCCCTTGTGAAGAAGGCGAAGCTTACATGGTTTGCGATTTATTGCGCTCTTGCTGGAGTTGCAGTTATTCTATATACGATTTTCTGTTAATTTATGGACAGGAAGCTGGCATATTTCGTTTCTGACGTGCATCTCGGTCTTGGGGTTCATGATCCTAAGGACCGTGAGGCCCGTTTTGTCAGCTTTTTAAGGTCTGTTCCTGCTCAGGAGACAGAGGCGGTTTTTCTTCTAGGGGACATCTGGGATTTCTGGTATGAGTATAAGCATGTCGTTCCTAAGGGTTACGTGGGGGTTTTTGCTGCTGTCCAGGATCTTATATCCAAAGGCGTGAAGGTTTATTTCTTCCAGGGCAATCATGATGTGTGGACATATAGTTATTTCGAAGAGCTTGGCATGAAGAGGTTAGAGCAGCCATGTCGTGTGGAACTCGGAGGAAAGGTGTTCTGTCTTGGTCATGGAGATGCTCTCGGTCCTGTGCCGATGGGTTATAGGTTTTTAAGAGGTCTTTTTCATAATCGCCTTGCACAGTTCCTTTTCAGTATGCTGCATCCTTGGCTTGCCTTTTCATTTGGTAACGGCTGGTCGAAGAGCAATCGTCTGGCTCATGATCTGACATATGTCTTCAAGGGTGAAGATGAGCCTCTTTATAAGTTTGCTGCTGAGTATTCGGAGTCCAATAAGGTGGATTATTTCATTTTTGGACACTTCCATTCTCCGGTGAGGCTTTCTCTACCTTCCGGTGCTGAGCTTAATGTCTTGGGTGATTGGATCTTAGGAGATTATTATATGCGCTGGGATGGCGCGAACCTGGAATCCTTCTCTACTAAGGCTTAGTCAGGTATTTTTCCGGTATTTCAACTTTTGGAGGGAAGTCCCAGAAGAGGGAGAAGTAGAATTCTTCCCATTCCCCTCTGTTCCAGATTTCAACAAGTTCTTCTGTCGGTGCGTCGATCCCCTTAGGGTCGTAAGGCTTTTTCATGTCCGAACCAAAGAGTTTAGCTACACCTTGCCAGAAGCCGGCCGCTGCCCTGTTCTTGTAGTCGCGGATGATCCAGTAGGAGGATTTGCCGGTTTCGCGGTCGATGAGCCTCATCAGTAGGGCGCCCTGGCTCACTGTCATGTTTCTAAGCGGCTTTTCGAAGGCTGCGAAGAGCTCGTTCTGTTTCTCCTGGATGTATTTGTCGCGTTTTGCGCCCTTGAGCTTCTTTTCTTCGATGGTTCTGTCGGTTTCTTCCACAAGAGACTTGGCTACCATTGCGTATGGGTAGGTCTTGTTGAAGTTGTAGACAAGTCTGTAGTACTTCCTCCATTCTCTGCCTTTCTGGCGCGGGAGTTTGCTATAGATTCTGGCTGCTGCTATCTTGTCGACATAGATAGTGTCGTTCCCCTCTATTATATATTCAAGAAACTTGTTTCCGTGCTTTGCGTTTTGTGCGGAAACTGAAGGCTGAATGATAAAGATCAGGCAGATTATTATAAAATATGAGTGAATTCTTGTCATATCGGGGCTGACAAATGTAGCGATTTTGTTCGATTAGGCAAAAATACTGCCAGTCTCAAAAGGGTAATTCAGGTCGTTTTTGCCTTGGTCGAAAAGTTTGAAATATTTTTTTTAACCATCTGTGTAACTTGCTAGTTTTGCGTTAGTTAGGTATTCAAAACTTTGGTCGAAAATATTTGAAAAAATATCGCGAAAGTATTTGTTATTGAATTTTTTTTTGTATCTTTGCAGTCCCCAAATTGAGGATAAGTCCGCCCAACCAGCTGATGCTCAATGAGTTAAGGGAAAAATGAAAATTTTTATTTAAAAGTAATAGAACAATGTTACAACCAAAGAAAACAAAATTTAGAAGGCAGCAAAAGGGCCGCATGAAAGGTCTCGCTCACAGAGGATCTCAGCTTGCATTCGGTTCTTTCGGTATCAAGACCTTGGAAAACTGCTGGCTGACTGGCCGTCAGATCGAGGCTGCACGTCAGGCTGTTTCACGTTACATGAAGCGTGAGGGAAAAATCTGGATTAGAATCTTCCCTGATAAGCCTTATACTAAGAAGCCTGCCGAGGTACGTATGGGTAAGGGTAAAGGTAGCCCAGAGGGATTTGTTGCTCCTGTTACCCCAGGTCGTATTCTCATTGAAGTTGAGGGTGTATCCCTTGAGATTGCAAAAGAGGCACTTCGCCTAGGCGCTCAGAAACTTCCTGTTACTACTAAGTTCGTAGTACGTAGAGATTATGTAGTTGAATAATTTAATGGAGAAAAGAGAAATGAAAACTAAAGAAGTTCGCGAAATGTCGATCGCAGATTTGCGTGAGAAAATCGAGGTTGAGAAGAACCACCTTGAGGATATGAAGCTAAATCATACTATCTCTCCATTAGAGAACACTTCAGAGATTAAGAAGGTAAGAAGAGACATCGCCCGTATGATCACTATCCTTGCCGAGAAAGAGAAACAGAACTAATAAATTATAGTCTGATGGAAAGAAATCTTCGTAAAGAAAGAATAGGTGTAGTGGTAAGCAATAAGATGGATAAGTCTATCGTAGTTGCAGTAGCTCGTAAAGAGAAACACCCTATCTACGGCAAGTTCGTAAAGAAAACCACTAAGTTCGTTGCTCACGATGAGAAGAACGAGTGCAGCAAGGGCGATACAGTTCGCATCATGGAGACTCGTCCAATTAGTAAGCTAAAGAACTGGAGATTAGTAGAAATCGTAGAAAAAGTTAAATAACAATGATACAGCAGGAATCACGTTTACAGGTGGCAGACAACTCAGGAGCAAAGGAGGTACTTTGTATCCGTGTTTTGGGTGGTACACGTCACCGTTACGCTAAAGTCGGCGACAAGATCGTCGTTGCAGTAAAAAGTGCTATCCCTGGTGGTGATGCCAAGAAAGGCTCAGTTTCCAAGGCTGTGGTAGTACGTACAAAGAAAGAGATTCGTCGTCCAGATGGTTCTTACATCCGTTTCGATGACAACGCTTGCGTTCTTCTTAACAATGCTGGTGAGGTTAAAGGTACTCGTATCTTCGGCCCTGTAGCAAGAGAGCTTCGCGAGAATTATATGAAGATCGTTTCACTGGCACCGGAGGTCCTTTAATATTGAATTAGCGTTATGAAAAAGATACATATTAAGAAAGGCGACACCGTAGTTGTAAATGCCGGTAACGATAAGGGCAAGACTGGTAAAGTGCTTGAGGTAATCGTAGCAAAGGACCGCGCTATCGTTGAGGGTATCAACATGGTGACTAAGCACACAAAACCAAATGCAAAGAATCCTCAGGGAGGTATTGTTAAACAAGAGGCAGGAATCCACGTTTCTAACCTTCAGCTTATCGACCCTAAGAGTGGCGTAGCTACTAGAACAGGTCATAAGTTCGTTGACGGAAAGAAGATTCGTTATGCTAAAAAATCTGGAGAGGAGATTAAATAATGGCAAACACAAATTACTCACCTTCTCTTCAGAAGGTATACAAGGAGCAGATCGTTCCTAAGTTGATGAAGGAGTTTGGTTACTCTACTATCATGGAGTGTCCTAAGCTTGTTAAGATCACAATCAACGAGGGAGTAGGTGATGCTACAGGAGACAAGAAGCTTGTAGAGGTTGCACAGCAGGAGCTTTCAATCATCACTGGTCAGAAGGCAGTTGTAACAACATCTAGAAAAGATATTTCTAACTTCAAACTTCGTAAGGGAATGCCTATCGGCGTTAAGGTAACTCTTCGTGCAACTAAGATGTACGAGTTCCTTGAGAGACTTATCCGTATCTCTCTTCCACGAATCAGAGACTTCAACGGTATCTCAGCTAAGATGGACGGTAAGGGTAACTACACTCTTGGTATCAAGGAGCAGATTATCTTCCCAGAGATCGACATCGACAAGATCACTAAGATCCTAGGTCTTGAGATTACTTTTGTAACAACAGCTAAGACTGATGAGGAGGCACATGCACTTCTTCGCGAGTTCGGTCTACCTTTCAAAAAGAATAACTAATTAAAGGAGTACTAAGATGGCAAAAGAATCAATGAAAGCCCGCGAGGTAAAACGCGCGAAGTTAGTTGCTAAGTACGCCGCTAAGAGACAGGCTCTAAAAGAGGCTGGAGATTGGGCAGCTCTTGATAAGCTTCCTAAGAACTCAGCTCCTTGCCGTATGCACAACCGTTGTTCACTAACTGGACGTCCAAAGGGTTACATCCGTATGTTCGGAATCAGCCGTATCCAGTTCCGTGAGATGGCTAGCAATGGTCTTCTTCCAGGCGTTAAGAAGGCAAGCTGGTAATATAGCATATAACTTATTTTATTATATTTATTAACAATTCGGATATCGGGTGCCTTGCACCGGTTTCTAAAAAACTCAAAAAAAATGACTGATCCAATTGCAGATTATCTAACCAGAGTGCGCAACGCGTACCTAGCTGGTAAGAAAGTAGTAGAGATCCCTTCTTCAAAGATGAAGGTAGCTATTACAAAAATCCTTTGCGAGAAAGGTTACATCCTTAGCTACAAGGTAGTAGAGGGAACTCCTTGCAACACTATTAAAATCGCTCTTAAGTATCATCCACAGACTAAGACAGCGGCTATCAAGAAGATCGTTCGTATCTCTAAGCCAGGTCTAAGAAGATACACAGACGTAGAGAACATGCCACGCGTTCTTAACGGACTAGGAATCGCTATCCTTTCTACATCTAAGGGTGTCATCACTGACAAAGAGGCTAGAGAGCTTAACGTAGGTGGTGAGGTTGTATGTTATGTATATTAATTTTAAAAGAAAGAAATAATGTCAAGAATAGGTAAATTGCCTGTACACCTTCCAGCTGGTGTGACCGTTGAGGTTCTCGCCGGAAATGTTGTTAAGGTTAAAGGACCTCTCGGTGAGATGAGCCAGAAAGTTGACTCAGACATCACAGTAACTGTAGAGGGAACAGAAGTTAAATTGACCCGTCCTACTGACCAGCCACGTCACCGTTCACTTCACGGTCTTTATCGTGCGCTTATCAACAACATGGTTGTTGGAGTATCAGAGGGCTATACTATCAAACAGGAACTTGTCGGAGTGGGATTCCGTGTAGAGGTTAAGGGCCAGACCCTTGAGTTCGCTCTTGGATACTCACATGATATTCACTTCCAGCTCCCTGCTGAGGTTAAGGCTGAGGCTGAGGCTGTGAAGAAAGGACAGAACCCAGTTCTTATTCTTAAGAGCTCAGACAAACAGCTTATCGGTCAGGTAGCAGCTAAGATCCGCTCATTCCGTAAGCCAGAGCCTTATAAGGGTAAGGGTATTAAGTTTGTTGGCGAGCAGCTTCGTCGTAAGGCTGGTAAGTCAGCAGGTGCTAAATAATAGGAGGACTAGTTATGGCATTGAATAAAATTGAAAGAA
>JAEIGA010005912.1_pt1 | contig 18612 bp, 14 predicted proteins | sample 9270691 | NCBI WGS metagenome assembly JAEIGA01 (sample SAMN17057246, study PRJNA624740) | gut metagenome | biome: biome; isolation source: fecal sample | host: Bos grunniens | place: China: Xizang | collected 2019
CGGTACTTCCTTTTACCAAAGAGAGGCTGGATTCCCTTGAGATGTACCCGTTCAGGAAACTGGTTGTTGATGGAGTTGAGATGGTGATGGTTGCACATTTGAGCATACCTGCACTGGATTCGTCGGGAACACCGTCTTCAATTTCAAAACCTATAGTAACAGGTTTGCTCAGGGAAAAGATGGGGTATGACGGTATAATCTGCACGGATGCACTCAATATGGATGGTGTTGCCAAGGAGAGCGGTCTGGAGAAGAAGGATATTCCGTTGGCGGCTTATAAGGCCGGCGCAGACCTGCTCCTTATGCCGGAAGATGTTGAGAACTCAATTACCGTTATTGAGAAAGCCCTGAAACGTGGCGAGATTACTATGGAGGGGCTCAATATGAGGGTGAAGAAAATGCTGGCACTTAAGGCCCGCCTTGGAGTGTTTGATAAAAGTTATGACCCTTATGTGGACATTGATGCTTTGACTGATTTCACTGACCAGGAAATTGTAAGGACTGAGACTACCCTTATGGAGCTTAAACTTGATCTCATCAAGCGTATTGCCAAGGAGTCCATGACCCTCCTTTACAATGACAACTCTGCCGGATACGGCATTCCTGTTTCATTTGAGGGTAAAAAAGTGGCATATGTAGGTTACAAAAATCCTCAGTTGGGCCACGAGTTTGGTGCCATTGCAAAACGTTACGGACAAGTGGATACAATTCTTCTGGGTAATGACGCTTCAATTGCAGCCCTCAGGGAGGCAAAGAACAGGTTGAAGGACCATGACCTTGTAATAATAGGTTTCAACCATACCGACCAGCGCCCCCACAAGAACTATGCAATTAATGTGGAGGATGTGAACTTCATTACCGACTGGGCAAAGGAGCAGCCTATGATTGCCGTATATCTTGGCTCTCCATATGCACTTACCCGCATCCCGGGCCACAAGAACTTTACAGCACTGCTGCTCGGTTACATAAATACCCAGGTGAACAACTTTGCTGCGGCACAGGCAGTTTTTGGAGGCATTCCAATCAAGGGTGTCCTTCCGGTAACCGCAGCATCCTTCAAGGTAGGTGAGGGTATCCATATTCCCGACAGATACAGGGAGGAGTATCCTGATTTTGTAGGGTCATCAATGGATAAAATGTTGTTTAATCCTAAGCCGATGAACTTTAAGGAATTGAGTGCACAGTTTACCGTTCTTCCACAGATTGCGGAGATGATTGCCGGCGGCAAAATCAAATTGTCCGATACAGTAGGGCAATTGCTTGAGGCAGATGACAGGAATGCATCCATGACAGTGGATCAGCTGCTGAAAGGTTTCAAGAATGACGTAAATGCATATTATATTCAGGCAATTATTGAGAAATACCGCAGATATGTAACAATAGAGGAAGCGGCCCAGTACATGTTTGTGCAGATGGGCATGCAGTCTGCAAAATTTGCCGGCGGAAGGGTTTTGACAAGCGGTTACAGCGTTCCGGAAGTAATAATGGATGTATATGATCTTACCAAATTCCATTTTACTGTACGCAATGGCGGATTTTATGCCGGTAAACAGGTTTTTAGTGCCCAAGCAGCGGAGATAATTAAAAAATATATTATTGGATTATGATAAAGGTAAATTTCAACAAGACAGTATTTGCAAGCCTGCTGTTGTGCATGTTGACCCCTTTTGCCGCGCAGGCCGACGGATTCAAATTTCCGTCTGAAGAAAAAATCGAGCATCAGGTAGACTCTGTGTTCCGCAAACTCTCTACCAGGGAGAAGATTGCGCAGATCATGATTATTGACATGACCTCGCGCGACAGCAAGGAGATGCGAAAAATACAGAAAAGACTGGTGAAAAAGGAGAAGGTTGGTGGCCTTATCCCTTTGGGAGATGTTTATCGTCCGGCAGTGGAGAGGATGAACCAGCTCAACAAATGGGCCAAGATCCCTATGCTTATGACCATTGACGCAGAGTGGGGTGTGGGAATGCGCTGGAAAGAGGTACCTTCACACCAGTTCTTCATTCAGCTGGGTGCGCTTACCAGTGATTCACTTGTATATGAGATTGGCAGATCCATTGCTGACGAGTGCCGTGCATTCAAGTTCCAGGTGAATTATTCACCGGTTGTTGACATAAACAATAATCCCGACAAATTCATTGTAAACTTCAGGACTTTTGGAGAGGACAAGGATAAGGTTGCAAGATATGCATCTGCCATGATGCGCGGAATGCGTGACGGCGGCCTTGCTGGTTCTGCAAAACACTTCCCTGGACATGGTGAGACAAATGTGGATTCACATCTTGCTCTCCCTTTGCTTCCATTCAGTGCAGAAAGACTTGATTCACTTGAGCTTTATCCGTTCAGGAAACTGATTGCGGACGGTGTTGATATGGTGATGGTGGGACATCTTAATGTGCCAGCCCTGGATCCGTCGGGAGCACCATCTTCAATTTCCAAACCTATTGTAACCGGTTTGTTGAGGGAGAAAATGGGATATGACGGCATTATCATTACTGATGCCCTCAATATGTACGGTGTGGCAAGGGACAGCGGTCTGGAGAAGAAGGATATTCCGTTGGCTGCATACAAGGCAGGTGTTGACATCCTTCTTATGCCGGAGGATGTGGAGAATGCCATCAGCCAGATTGAGAATGCTCTTGAGGCTGGAGAGATTACTATGGAAGGGCTTGATATGAGGGTAAAGAAGATGCTTAGACTGAAAGCCCGCTATGGAATCTTTGACAAGAGTTATGACCCAATTGTGAGGGATCTTGACATTTTTACAGATACTACTGCTCCTGATGCAAGGATGAAGGCCAAACTGAGCCTTATAAAGAAAGTGTCTGAGGAGACAATGACAGTGGTGTTCAACGACAATAGCCAGGGGCTTGGACTTCCTGTATCGTGTGAGGGCAAGAAGGTTGCATACGTAGGTTTCATGAATCCCCAGCTCGGACAGCAGTTTGGTGAGGTTGCAAACAGATACGGACAGGTTGATACCGTACTTCTTGGTGATGATGCCTCATTGGAAGAGTTGAAGGCTGCAAAGGAGAAGGTAAGCGGTTATGATCTTGTAATTTTTGGTTTCAACAAGTCACTGCAGAGCATTAAAAGGAACTTTGGCCTTGAGGAGGCGCACCTGAAATTCATTACAGATTGGGCAGCTGACCAGCCAATGGTTGCAGTATTCCTTGGTTCTCCTTATATTCTGAAGAGGATGCCGGGCCACGAAAATTTCAAAGCTTTTGTAGTTGGATATGATGCCAACTGTTACAATAATGAAGCTGCAGCCAAAGTGGTGTTTGGAGTGATTCCTGCAAAAGGTGTCTTGCCTGTAACCACTGCATCATTCAAGGTTGGTGAAGGAGTTGCCCTATAAACTTAACCATATCTTAATTGGTGAAATTTTGTTATAAAATTTAGCCATTATAATTTTGCATTCTAAATTATTGGAAGGTGAAGAATTTGTTCAAATATATCATACCTGTCTTTCTGGTAGCTTTTGGTATATTGGCTTTTGCAGACAATGCAGAGTCTCTCTCCTCTGATGTGGCAGACGGAGCTTTGTCTGTACTCTCTGCAGATGATTGTACTGTTTATGCAGAGCAGGCGAACAATTTCTTCCTACCTTCCAATAATTGTTATGCCAGTGGTATCCGCACTCAGCAGAGCGTTGCCAAAAGGGTGAATTCCTTCTCCAAAAATGGTGGCGGATATATATGTCTTCCCAAGCATATCTGCGTTTGCGCCGCAGGCAGTTCCAATCATAAGTTTTCTTTTGCACTTTCTACGTTTACCATACCGGCTGTAAAGCTGATTGTCCTTGGTAAACTTCTCATTTAGTTATATGTAATTTATTTGTTCCAGATGTTTTCCCTATGGGAAGACGTCCGGTTACATATGGTATGCCCATACGCGGTATGCCCTCTTCAAATGATTGTTTTACTGTAACTTATTAAGAAAATGGAAAGAAATTTCGTTAAATCACGTTCAGTGATGGATGTTGTAATATCCACATCTACAGTTGTTTTGGGTTGTATACTTGCTATTGTTCCTCTTGGCGCCGGTGTTGCCATAGGTGGATATATGCTTATTATTCTGGGTTTCTTGCTTGCCCTAATGATGAAATCTGAGTACAGGGAAGAATTGTCGGGAGAAAAATATCAGAAGCAGGAGTATTTCTTCCCCAAGGAGGAGAAGAACCAGCTGCTCTCTGCAATTGCATCTGCTCCGGGCAAGATTGATTTGGGTCAGCAGGGGAAAGGGCAGGTATTGAGGCTGGACCTCTATTACAGCAAGGCACTTGACAAATGTTATATACAGCTGTTTGAGTATGTGCCTTACCAATATGCACCTTGCTCACAACTGGTAGGATGCGAGTTGGCAAAGATTTCTAATTTACTTAAAAAATAATGGGTTTTCTACAAATTTTTACACTGTTTGGAGCATTGGGAATGTTCCTGTACGGTATGAATCTTATGAGTTCCGGACTTCAGAAGGCTTCCGGAGACAAATTGCGCAGTTTTCTTTCTGCAATGACATCCAATCCTTTTAAAGGGGTTATGACAGGTCTGGGCATCACTTCCCTTATCCAGTCATCCTCTGCCACAACTGTTATGGTAGTGAGTTTTGTGAATGCAGGACTCCTTACCCTTGCACAGGCCATAGGTGTGATTATGGGTGCCAATATAGGTACAACAGTTACGGCGTGGCTTGTTTCGTGGTTGGGTTTCAAGGCAGATATCTCTATCCTTGCTGTTCCATTGATGCTCTTCGGATTCCTGTTCTCAAATTCAAAACGTAACCAGAGACAGAATATAGGTGAGCTTATTGTTGGTTTTTCACTTCTGTTCCTCGGACTTTCATTCATGAAAGAATCTGTACCGGACTTGAACCAGACTCCCCAGGTGTTGGAATTTGTAAAGACATGGAGCAGCCACGGCTTTGGATCGGTAATTATTTTCCTCCTCTTTGGTACTGTACTTACCCTTGTGCTGCAGTCTTCATCTGCTACAATGGCCATTACCCTCATTATGTTGAGCATGGGATGGATCCCGTTCAATATGGCCTGTGCAATGGTGTTGGGCGAGAATATAGGTACTACAATTACTGCCAATATTGCAGCGTCTGTAGGTAATACCCAGGCCAAAAGGGCAGCAATGTCGCACACTATCTTCAATGTGTTCGGTGTCATTTGGGCATTGGTTTTCTTTGGGCCGTTCCTTAAGCTTGTAGGAGGTGTCATTGAGCTTTTCGGCTTGCCGAATCCTTCCGCTGCAGGTTTTGCAGTTGTTGCTTCAGATGCCGAAACTTCTACAGCAGCACTTTATGGCCTTTCTATGTTGCATACCCTGTTCAACACAATAAATATGTTTATCCTCATATGGTTCATCAAGTATATTGAGAAAGCCGTCATGTGGATAATCAAGGCCCCTAAAAATGCGGAAACAGAGGTATTCAGGCTCAAATATATCTCTGCCGGTCCACTTGATACCCCTGAACTGGCAGCAGAGCAGGCATTTGATGAGATCATACATTTTGCAGAGATTTCAAGGAAAGGTCTCGGTTATGTGAAGATGGCCGTTTCTGAGAGTAATCCCGACAAATTTGAGGAGCTTCGCAGCAAACTCGTGAAGTACGAAGAGATTTCCGACAGGATAGAGTACGAGATTGCCTCTTTCCTTAATGAGGTATCGTTGGGAGATATAAGCAAAACAACCTCTTCACGTGTGAAAGCCATGTATAAAGTTATTGGAGAGCTTGAGTCTTTGGGCGACAGCGGTGAGGCCATTTCCCGTATCCTTAACAGAAGGAACCAGCACAAGCAGGTGTTTGACGAGGATACTGTAAACAAGCTGATGAGTATGACAGCTGCAGTTGACCAGGCGTATGCCGCCATGCATGAAAACCTTGTGGCTGCACATAAAGGCAAGCTGGCAGACATTACTAATGCTTATAAGGCTGAGGAGTGCATCAATAATCTGAGGAATTGCTTGAGGGAAGCGCAGATTGAGGAGATTGAGAATGGAGCAAGGAATTACCAGGCCGGTGTCTATTATATGGATATAGTCAGCGAACTTGAGAGGATGGGCGATTTCATTATAAATATCTCCCAAGCTCTTGAGAAAGCGTATGTTTAGTTGTTAATTTAAGTTATTAGGTTGCGGGCGGGATCCCAGTTGTGGTCCCGCCCGTTTTTTTGCCTGCCTGCTTGATTGATTGCCGGTTGCAGGGATATTATTTGTGGAAAACTGACGAGATTACATTTACAAGGATGTAGGCAGTGAAGACTGCAAGTACAAATACGCTCCAGTTGAGTCCCATTACAAGTATTGCTATGCCAAGGATGGCAACCAGTGCAAGGAATGAGAATCTGGCGCTGTTGTCTGCCCATTTGAGTGATTTGAACTTGAATGAGAACATTGGAATCTCGCAGATGAGCAGGTAGCACAATACGAGCGAAACCATAGGTACAATGTATGATTTTGCTGTAAGGAATGCTGCCAGTTGCGGATAGATTTCTGATGCATAGACAAGTGAGCCGCAGATAAGGGCGCAGGATGGTGTTGCCAATCCAATGAAATTCTCGCTCTGGCGGGTGTCTATATTGAATTTGGCAAGTCTAAGTCCGCTGAAGACCGCTATGAGCAGAGGCAGCCATACAAGGAAGTTGGCTTCTGCCTGGAAACGGTACATTATCATTGCAGGAGCAACACCAAAAGTAACCATGTCTGCAAGTGAATCCAGCTCTTTGCCCATAGGGGAGTAGGCTTTTAGGGCGCGGGCGGCAAGGCCGTCGCAGAAGTCAAATACAGCACCGGCTATTATGCATACAAATGCAGTTTTAAAGTTGCCCTGAAGGGCAAATATGGTTGCAAAGCATCCACTCAACAGGTTCATTGAGGTGATGGTGTTAGGAATATGTTTTGTTATGCCCATGATAATGTTGTCTCTTTAAATAAGGGTGCCCCTTTCTTGTGTAGGAGCACCCTGCAAATATACGTCGGTGAGTAAAATTATTTGATACCCAATTTTGTTCTGATTGCTTTTGGAATGGAATTCTTGTTTACAAGAATGTACATTGTCTTGGCTTTGATGTAGTTCTCAGAAATGTAGTGGTAACCGTCTGCATTGCGGGTAAAGCCCCATGAGTTTTTGGTTTTGTAGTATTTTACACCCTCCTGGTCCTTAACGATACCTGTAATGTGCTCAAGGTGGTCGTCTACAGTGATGAATGCCTCAAAGTCTTTCTGTCTGCTCTCCTGGGTAACAGGAAGCTCGGTAGCCCTGTACTCAATCTCTTTCATACCTTTGATGTTGTCTTTGGTATGAACAGCAATTGAGTGCTGCATTGCATAACCAGGCTCGTTGCTCAAGTCGCCGCCCCAACATACAGTGTAACCAGTGTTGATAGCGTTGTCTATGATTGCCATAAAGTCATCAAGCGGTACGTTGTACATAAGCTCGTGGTCCCAGTTGTCTGGAATCTCAAGGGGAACCTGCTGGTAGAAAGGATGGTGTGTGAAGCTTGTAACCTCTACATAATCACTTGCATTCAATCCAAGGCTCTTGTAGAAGCTCTGTGGAGTGTACTCTTTTCCTTTGTATGTGAATTTCTCAGGAACCTCACCAAGGTAGAAATCGAAAAGACCCTCAAGCATAGGTGCCGGAATCATTTTCTTCATCTCTACAGATTTTTCACTTAGGGTTTTTACCCATCCGCTCAAATCGTCGTGGTTGTGGGTAGGAGAGTCATAGTTGATACCGTCGTAGAACTCGTCGGGAACAAGACCATGTTTAGCCATTGCATTGATGTACATGTGTGAAATTGAACCCGGATTGATGTTTCCGTTGCCTGAACGGTAGTAGTTGTCGGCGATTCTCTTCATGTAGTTCTGTCTTACGATGAACATCTCAGAAAGGTCGTGCTCGCCCTTGCCCATTCTTATAAGCTCAGACTCAATGAATGAGTTGGTTGCAAAACACCAGCAAGTACCGGTCTTTGCCTGGTTCTTTACAGGAGTTGCAGGATTTTCCTTAACAACTGTGAACTCATATTTGTACTGTGCAGAAGCTGCGGTGCCAATGCAAATCAGTGCCAAAGCAGTCAATAATGTCTTTTTCATAATGTGTGTTTTTTAAGTGTGCAGGTAAAAGATAGGAGGGAAACAGCATTTGTGCGCAATTTCCCTCCCGACAATTTTTTCAATTATTTGATACCCAATTTAGCTTTGATAGCTGCAGGGATAGCATTCTTGTTTACAACGATGTTCATGGTCTTGTACTGAACGAAAGCCTCTGATACATACCATACACCTTTGTATTTGCCTGAAGGACCCCAAGAGTTTTTAACCATATAGTATTTTGTACCGTTCTGGTCTTTTGCAATACCGTAGATATGCATACCGTGGTCATCGGTAGTGGTTTTGTTGTCATAACCTGCCTGTCTCATCTCCTGAGTAATCTTCAACTCTTTGCCAGGAGCGTCCTGGTTGTTCATTGCAGCATTTTTCTCAGCTGGAGACTTGCCGATCCATCTTGCCTCATCTGAACCTGCCTCTTTTTTATTAGCCTCTACATCAGGAACGATACCAAGACCGTTTCTGTTGAAGCCCTGCTCACTTACGTCTGAGCCCCAAGCTACAGTGTAACCGTTCTCAATAGCGTAATCGAAAATCTGCATCATCTCATCAAGAGGAACGTTGTAAGAAAGATCCCAGCGCCAGTTGTCAGGAACCTCAATTGCAAACTGTGAATAGAATGGGTGGTGAGTGAAAGAAGTGATTGAAACATAATCATCAGCGTTAAGTTTCAAATACTCTTTAGCATAAGTCTGAGGAGTGTACTCCTTGCCCTCTACTGTGAATTTCTCAGGACACTCGCCAAGGTAAGCGTCAAGAATTCCGGTAAGACCTTTATGCCATGCAGTTGAAAGGGTTCTGTTAGGTTTTGATTTGATAACGTTAACGTAAGCCTTAAGAACACCGCAAAGCTCGCCGTGTTTGTTCATAGGCTCGCCATAGTTAAGGCCCTCCATCTCTTTCTGAGGAACCATACCGTAGTGTTTAAGGGTGTAGATAACATCACCGAAAGAGCTTCCCTGCTCATAGTTCAAGTGACCGTCCAAACGTACAAATTTCTCAGCTTTGTCTGCATAGCCGTTCCATACAGGATACATCTCAGCAAGATCTATATCAGCAGGAGCACCATTCTTGATAGCCTCTGACTCAAGGAACGAAATGGTTGAGTAAGACCAGCAAGTACCTGAATTTGCCTGGTTCTTGATAGGGGTTACAGGGTTCTCCTTAACTACAGTAAACTGATAGCCTGCAGGCTGCTCAGGAGCTTTTTTGCCTTTTTTCTGTGCATTCACAGAAGTCATTGCCACTGCAACAAGCAACAATGTGGTAAGTGTTTTCTTTAGCATAATTGTGTATTTTATTAAGTTAATTTTAAAAATCAAGCCAATATACAAATATACAAAATTTTTATGGAGTGCAAATGGTTTTTTTGTGTAACTGGTGCTGGGCGGCAACTTTGCGACGAAAACGGCATTTTTTGATGCGGAACTGGGTTTGTGACGCGATTTTGCGACGAAAAAGGTATTTTTTGATGCAGAGTTGTGGCCGAGGCGGGGTTTTGCGACGAAAATGGCATTTTTTGGTGCAGAGTTGTGGCTGCGACGTGGTTTTGCGACGAAAAATGCATTTTTTGGTGCAGAACTGGTGCCCGTAGGCAACTTTGCGATGAAATTGCCACTTTTTGATGCAGAGTTGTGGTTGTAGTGGTAGTAAGGGCAACGGGAGAGGGTGAGCGTCAGCTTGAATAGTGTCATTGAGGCAATTTTTGCCAATTCTGCCTTCCAGCTCCCTTAGAGGCTACTTTTTTTCTTTTTTTAAAATTGCTTTTTTTGTGATTTCAGTTTCATTGCAAGTTTTTACGCCGTTTACCTTCTTTTGCCGTAATCTTTATTATAATTGCCTGAAGTTTAAATAATTCTGTTATGGTACGTGAGAAGGATTTTTCAAGGTTATTTGCTGATAATGCCCCGTTTTGGCATTTGTGCACTCCCGGACAGTTGTCGGGAATATTGTTCAGCTCAAAGGAAGATTATGTTTATGCGATGAATCTGATTGCGCTTTGTGCTGCTATCTATTGGAAGAGGGTAAAAATTTACACTTTTCAGGTGATGAGCAATCATTTGCATTTTGTATTGTCGGGAAGAAAGGAGGATGTGTTGGCATTTTTTGAGGAGTTCCACAGGAGGCTGCACAGGTTTTATGCATCCGGTAAAGAGTTGCACAAGTTGCGTGGCTTTAAATGTAATTTGTTTGAAATCAATGACTTGAATTATTTAAGGAATGTTATTGCCTATGTCAACAGGAACGGGTATGTAGTTAACAGGCATGTTACCCCGTTTTCTTATTTGTGGGGGCCGAACAGATTTTTCTTTTTCCCGTATTTGGGTTTTGATTCCGTTGTGTCAATTGGCAAGGTGAGTCAGAAGGAAAGACAGCGGATTTTTCATACCCACTTCAATGATTTTCCCGACAATTATTTCTTTACAAACGGTTATATTTCACCGGCATGTTATTGCCATATATCTGAATGTGAGTCATTTTTCTATGATGCACACCAATATTTCCATTTTTTGTCCCGACGGGTTGAATCATTTTCCGAGATTGCCAACCAGCTGGGCGACAAGATTGTTTATACAGATGATGAGATGTTTTCGGCTGCAATTGCCTTGTCTGCCAAAAACTATGACATAAAAAAGTTAAGCGCACTAAGCCCCGATCAGCGCACAGAGATGGCCAGAAGCCTGCATTTCAATTACAATGCTTCCAACAAACAGATCAGCAGGGTGCTGGGCTTGAACAAAGCATTTGTGGATGCAATGTTCCCTGTAGCCAAGTAGATGCTGTTTAATGATGGTGCCGGTAGGCAGAACGGGTGGTCGAGGCGGAGTTTTGCGACGAAAATGGTATTTTTTGGTGCAGAGTTGGGGCCGAGGCGGGGTTTTGCGACGAAAACGGCATTTTTTGATGCGGAGTTGGGGCCGAGGCGGGGTTTTGCGACGAAAAAGGCATTTTTTGATGCAGAACGGGTGCGAGGGGGCAGCGGCACCAGCGCCCGGCGGCACCAACTGTAGGGGCTGCGGCAGGGCGTTGGGAGCCGTGACTCTGCCAAATTGTCGGGAATAAAGCTTTGGTAAGTTATTTGAACGGAATGGGTTGTGGTATGTTTATTTATTGTTGAATTTAATGGAGGAATGAAATGAACAGTTACAATCAGCAGAACGGGCAGGGAAGCGCACTGGAGCGCTATGCTGTGAATTTGGTTAATTTGGCAAGACAGGGGAAACTGGATCCGGTGATAGGGCGTGATGAGGAGATTCGCAGGGTGTTGCAGATCCTTAGCCGCAGGACCAAGAACAATCCCATTTTGGTGGGTGAGCCGGGTGTCGGTAAAACGGCCATTGCTGAGGGGCTTGCGCAGAGGATTGTGCATGGTGATGTGGCTGAGAACCTTAAGAACAAGCTTATTTATTCGCTTGATATGGGTGCCCTTATTGCAGGCGCCAAGTATCAGGGTGAGTTTGAGGAGCGCCTGAAGGGTGTTGTTAAGGAGGTGATTGAGAGCCAGGGCGTGATTATTCTTTATATTGATGAGATTCATACTCTTGTGGGTGCCGGCAAGAGCAGCGGTGCTATGGATGCGGCAAATATTCTCAAGCCTGCATTGGCTCGTGGGGAGTTGCGTACCGTTGGTGCAACTACTTTGGATGAGTATCAGAAGTATTTTGAGCAGGATAAGGCTCTTGAGCGCCGTTTCCAGATGGTGATGGTGGATGAGCCTACTCCCGCGGAGAGCATTTCCATCCTCCGCGGCCTCAAGGAGAAGTACGAGAACCACCATAAGGTACGTATTGAGGATGATGCTATCATTGCGGCGGTGGATCTTTCGCACAGGTATATCACTAACCGTTTTCTTCCCGACAAAGCCATTGACCTCATTGATGAGGCGGCATCCAAATTGCGTCTGGAGATGAACTCGGTGCCTGAGAAGATTGATGAGCTGAACCGCAGGATAAAGCAGCTGGAGATTGAGAAGGCGGCCATCAAGAGGGAGGGCAAGTCTCCTAAGTTACAGGATATTACTAATCAGCTTGAGAGCCTGCAGGCTGAGCAGAAGGTGTATGACAAGCAGTGGAAGGAGGAGAAGAAATTGCTGGATTCCATTCAGAGCAAAAGACAGGAAGTTGAGGGGTTGAAGGTAAAGGCCGATGAGGCTGAGCGTAACGGAGATTACGGAAAAGTGGCTGAGATACGTTATGGTAAGATGGTTGAACTGCAGAAAGAGATTGAGCAGCTTCAGGCCCAGAAGGCAGCCAATGAGAATCCGCTTATAAATGAGGAGGTTAACCCTGAGGATATAGCCGAGGTGGTTTCGCGCTGGACCGGCATTCCGGTTAAAAGGATGCTTCAGAGCGAGAAAGACAAGCTTCTGCATCTGGAGGAGGAACTGCATAAGAGAGTAGTGGGGCAGGATGAGGCCATTAAGGCTGTTTCGGATGCCGTAAGGCGTTCCCGTGCCGGGTTGCAGAATGAGAAACGGCCTTTGGGTTCGTTCCTTTTCCTTGGAACTACTGGTGTGGGCAAAACCGAGCTGGCCAAGGCTTTGGCAGAGTTCCTGTTCAATGACGAGAATCTTATGACCCGTATTGATATGAGTGAGTATCAGGAGAGTTTTGCAGTTACCCGCCTTGTTGGAGCTCCTCCGGGTTATGTGGGTTATGATGAGGGTGGCCAGTTGACCGAGGCTGTCAGGCGCAAACCATATTCCGTAGTTTTGTTTGATGAGATTGAAAAGGCTCATCCCGACGTTTTCAATGTGTTGTTGCAGGTGCTGGACGACGGACGCCTCACCGACGGCAAAGGTAGGACAGTAAACTTCAAGAATACTATCCTTATTATGACCAGCAATGTTGGAAGTGACATCATTCAGGATTATATGGGGAGGATCAACGCACTTGCCGGAGAGCAGCCACAGGAGGAGAAAGAGATGCTTTTGGAGGATTGCAAGAATGCTGTGATGGAGGTGCTCAAGAGGAGTGTAAGGCCGGAGTTCCTCAACAGGATAGATGAGGTGATAATGTTTGAGCCGTTGACATCTGCGGACATTAAGGAAATCCTTATGCTTCAGATACATCAGATACAGGGAATGTTGTCGGAGAAGGGAATCAACTTGAGCTTTACCCCTGCGGCACTTGATTATCTTGCTTCCAAGGGATATGACCCGGCTTATGGAGCACGTCCTATCAAGCGTTTGTTGCAGAAGGAGCTGATCAATGAACTGGCTACACAAATTATCGGCGGCAACATTTCTGCAGAGAATGATGTGAAGGTTGATTGCAGCAACGGAAAGCTTGTGTTTGCATAAGTTTGCGCGTTTGACAGATGATTGGAGGCGACTGAGGTGCGTTTTGCACCAAAGTCGCCTCTTTTTGGTGCAGAACTGGTACTGGAGGGCAACTTTGCGACGGAAATGGCACTTTTTGGTGCAGAACTGGTGCCGGAGGGCAACTTTGCGACGAAAATGGCACTTTTTGGTGCAGAACGGGTGCTGGGGGGCAACTTTGCGGCGGAAATGTCACTTTTTGGTGCAGAACTGGTACTGGAGGGCAACTTTGCGACGGAAATGTCACTTTTTGGTGCAGAACTGGTGCCGGGGTGCCGGGAGGGTGCGGAGGTACTGGGGGTGCCGGGCACCCCATGTGCGGAGGCAGGGGAGCAGGCAGCGGTTTTGTTTGTGGCGGGATTTTTGTTAATTTTGCAAGTTATGATTGGTTTAGTTAAAAACAGTTTGAGACGCAGGGCCCTCAAGGGGGTAAAGCTATTTGGGGGTTGCAGGCAAATCTTCCCTAAAATTGGTGCAATTGACCGTGTTGGCGTATTGTGCAAGGTTGAAAGTATGGCTGATGTCCAGGCTTTTGAGGAACTCGTGCAGTTCATGTCCGGTTGCAGGCAGCTGACATCCACAGCTGATGTTTCCGGAGCAAAATTTACCGGTACGGTGATGGAGGGTAAGAAGTGTTTTAAGGAGAGCGCCAGCAGGGAGGCTTTTGTGGAGTTCTGTAAAGGTGCCGGCTTCAATTTTTTGCCTAAGGGGGGGACCGACTGGAAAGGGGTTCCGGATCCGGCATTTGTAAAATGTCCGGCAGAAGGGGAGTATGATCTTCTTATTTGTCTCAATCCTGCCGAGGATTTTACCCTTGAATACCTTGCCATGTCATATCCTTCACGTTTTACAACAGGTGTGCGCACCGGTGGCAAAGTGCCTTACAGCCTTGTCCTTGAGCCTGGTGAGGGGAGTCTTACTTTTAAGGAGTATGTAGAGAAGTTGCTGCAGTATCTGGTTAATATGCAGCAGTGATTTTGATTAATTATGGTGAACGATTTTTATAGCGACAAGGAGCAGGAGGGGGAGTTCCCTATGGCATATGATGTTTATCTTCAGGCGCGTGTCGAGGGTAAACTCAACTCACTTAACTTCAGTGAGGAGGAGTATGAGTACGTTATAGACAGATTGATGGATGAGGGTAACGGCGAAGCGGTGATGGAGTTGTCGGGAGTGGCATTTGAAAAACTTCCGTATTCAGTGGGGTTGCTTACCCGTTATTGTGATACCCTGATCCTTTATGGTAATCCCGACAAGGCATTGGAAATTCTCTCCCGGTACGAGGATTCCTACAGGGGAAGTGCGGTTGTGCAGTTTCTTTTTGCAAGGGCAAATGTTGCCTTGAAAAAGTTCCGTCACGCGAGAGATTATTTTTATGTGGCGCTTGAGTGCGGTGAGGGGGAACCGGATATCATTGAATCTGTGGGTGCGTTGGCGCAGGATTGCATTGACGCGGGCAATTACAGGGAGTGCCTTTTTTATCTTGATAGGGCAAGCCGACTTGGCAAGATCCCTTATGAATATTACAACGATTATGCTTTTTGCCACGACCGTTTGGATGAGCCTGAGAAGGCTGCGGAGTATTATCAGTTGTATTTGGACAACAATCCTTTCAGTGATACTGTCTGGTTCAACATGGGAACCGTTCAGGCACGCCTCAAGGATTACGACAAGGCGATTGAGGCTTTTGAGTTTTCAATTGCCCTCAATAACGGCAATTCGTCTTCTTTGTATAATCTTGCGGTAGTGTATATGAACCTGCAGAGGTACAGGGAGGCAGCCCGTACTTTTGAGCAGTTTGTGGCAATTGATGAGGATGTGCTTGGTCTGTTGGGGTTGGGGGAGTCTTATATAAGACTTAACCGTAACCAGGATGCCACAGACCAGTTTGCAAAGGTGATTGCCAGTGACGACAAAGTGTCTGAAGGGCATGCCGGGCTCAATACTGTTAAGGCCATTGAGTGTTACAACAGAGGTGACATAGAGGGGTTCAAGAGTGCGTTCATAGATATATACAAGACAGGAACTGCCTGGCTTGGCGTGGTTTATGATGTTCTTCCCCAACTTGAGAACGATAAGGATTTTATAGATTTTTTACTTGAATTAAAGCAAAACGAGAATATTTAACTTATGGCAAATTTATTAAAGTATGTAGGCACAGCCTTTAAGGGCGCTTGTATGGGTGCTGCAGATGTAATTCCTGGAGTTAGCGGTGGTACCATAGCTTTCCTTATGGGAATTTATGAAGAGCTGCTTGGGTCAATAAAATCGGTAAACGGAGAGGCCTTAAAACTGTTGTTCAAGGGGAAGATTGCAGCTTTCTGGAAACACGTAAACGGGACATTTTTGGTTAGTCTTTTTGCGGGAATACTCATAAGCGTCTTTTCTTTGGCCCGCCTGATGAAATATCTTCTGGAGTTTCATCCGATTCCATTGTGGAGTTTCTTTTTCGGTCTGATTCTGGCCTCTGCCATATATATCCTCAAGGGATTGGACAAGTGGAGTGTACAGAATATAATTTCTCTGTTGGCAGGAATATCAGTAGCCGCATTCATCTGCATTGCAAGTCCTGCACAGACTCCCGACGAATTGTGGTTCATTTTCCTCAGCGGAGCAATTGCCATCTGCGCAATGATACTTCCGGGAATATCGGGAAGCTTCATTTTGCTCCTTTTGGGAAAATATGAGTTTGTGATGTCTGCTGTGTCATCCTTCAATATTCCTGTTCTTGTGGTTTTTGCATTGGGATGCGGTATAGGTATCATCTCTTTCTCGCATTTCCTTAGCTGGCTGTTGAAGAAATATTATATGCTTACAATTGCCCTGCTCTCAGGTTTCATGCTTGGCTCTTTGCTTAAAGTGTGGCCTTGGAAGGTTCCTGGTGCAGTTGAGGGGTTTGACTATCCTGCCTTGCCGGGAACATTTGCACAGGTTACAGGTATGGAATCCCAGCTTGGCCTTTCAATAGTTTTTGCAGTTCTTGGACTTGCTATTGTGCTTGTTATTGAGTTTGTTGCTTCCAGGGAAAAATAATTTTTTCCGGTATATATAGAAAAGTACTAGTCTGTTATGGGAACATTCAATGATATGGTAAGGGAGTGGCTGCACCAGTTGGGTGTTGCTGAAGGATATATGGGCTTATTGATAAAACTGTCTGCAGTTTTGGGGATACTGGTTGTGGCCTTTATCCTGAACAGGATATGCAGGGGAATCATAATACCGGCAATCCGTAAGGTTACTTCAAAGACTGATACAGCGTGGGATGACCACATTTTGGGGGACGATGTCCTTAAGGGAATCTGCAGGCTTATTACCCCAATTGTAATTACCACAATGGTTCCCCTGGTGCTGTATGATGTTCCTGCGGTACTCTCTTTTGTGCTAAGGTTGTGCTGGATATATATTACCGTTATGGCAGTAAGGCTCATTTGTGCCTTCATTTCTTCATTGTATGCCATTTCAAGCGAGCACGAGAAGTACAGGAACCACTCATTGAAGAGTTTCTACCAGATGATAAAGCTGGTGGTTATCTGCATTGGAGCCATAATAATCATAAGCACCCTAATTGATAAGGATCCTATTGCAATCCTCACAGGACTCGGTGCCGGTACCGCCATTCTTATGTTGGTGTTCCAGGATACAATAAAGAGCTTTGTTGCAGGAATACAGCTTACAGCAAATGACATGCTCCGCCCGGGAGACTGGATTACAATGCCCAAATATGGTGCGGACGGAGATGTGATTGAGGTAACCCTTACTACAGTTAAGGTACGCAACTGGGACAAGACCATTACAACAGTACCTCCTTATGCCCTTATAAATGATTCATTCCAGAACTGGAGGGGTATGTTTGATGTTGGAGGCCGCCGTGTAAAGAGATCTGTAAACATAGATATGCATACCGTAAGGTTCTGTACAGAGGAAGAGATGGCCCAGTTCAGGCAGCAGCCCTGGATGGAGGGTTTTGAGCAGACAGGCAAACAGGAGGTGAACCTTTACATTTTCCGCCACTATCTGAATTACTATCTGAGCCATCATCCCAAGGTAAACCAGGATATGACTGTGCTTGTACGCCAGATGCAGCCTACGGCAGATGGTTTGCCTGTAGAACTCTATTTCTTCTCTGCCGATACGGCCTGGTTGCGTTACGAGCATCTCCAGGGAGAGGTATTTGACCATGTACTTGCCGTGCTGCATATGTTTGACCTGAAAGTGTTCCAGAATCCTACCGGTCTGGACTTGCAGGGATTAAAGAATTAACCATAACGGGTATCTTAGCCCATTTTCCCTGTCAAATAGGCTTTGGTCCGTTCATCTGCGGGATCTGAGAACATTTTGGCGGTATCTCCGTATTCTACCAGTTCTCCAAGATACATGAACATTGATTTAGTGGAAATTCTCTTTGCCTGCCCCATATTGTGGGTAACAATGAGGATGGTCACCTCTTTCTGGAGTTGAAGGAGCAACTCCTCAATATGTTTTGTTGCAATAGGGTCTAGGGCAGATGTGGGTTCATCCATCAGCAGTACATCGGGTTTCATTGCCAGTGCACGGGCAATGCACAATCTCTGCTGTTGTCCTCCCGACAGAAACGTACCCTTTTTGTTCAGCACATCCTTTACCTCATCCCACAAGGCAACACTCCGCAGGCACCGCTCCACTGTAGCATCCTTTTCTGCTTTGGAAAGTTTGATTCCATTGAGGACAAACCCCGAAAGCACATTATCATAGATGCTCATTGTAGGAAACGGGGCAGGACGCTGGAATACCATTCCCACCCTGCGGCGCACATCTATAGGCTCCATTGAGAGGATGTTCTCCCCGTTGAGGAGTATCTCCCCATCTACCCTTATGTTCTGATACAGGTTGTGCATCAGGTTCACAGCACGCAGCAATGTAGATTTGCCACAGCCGGAAGGGCCCATAATTGCTGTTATTGTGTTCCTGTCAATGGCCGCTGAAACATATTTTACCGCCATTGTCTGTTTGGTATATGAGACGCAAGTCTTCCTGAATTCCAATATTGGTTTTACTGATTCCATTTCTTTGCAATATATTTAGCTGTAAGATTTAATGTAAGTACAAATAGAAGAAGGAAAAGGGATGCACCCCAGATAAGTTCCTGAAGGTTGGGGTCGTTGAAGAACTCCCATATAAGCAGCGGAA